>Ga0123353_10000558_pt1 | contig 45757 bp, 40 predicted proteins | sample TergutLab28metaG_3_FD_92763 | JGI IMG/M metagenome (GOLD analysis project Ga0123353, IMG submission 92763) | Labiotermes labralis P3 segment gut microbial communities from Petit-Saut dam, French Guiana - Lab288 P3 | ecosystem: Host-associated > Arthropoda: Insects > Digestive system > Gut ... | reverse complement strand
CCGCTTTGGGGCAGCTCGTCTTGGGCGCGCTCCCGCTTGTGGGGATTGTCGATGAGCGGCAGCACCAGCTTTTCCATGAATTGGGCAATGAAGGTGGATTTTCCCGTACGCACCGGGCCCACCACGCCGATGTACACATCCCCATCGGTTCGCCCGGCGATATCCCGGTACAGATCGAATTTCTGGCCGGGCATATCGGCCACCGTTTTCTCCATGCGATTCCCTCCCTACACACTGCGTCCCTCCATGTGTATGAGGGGGAAGGTGGAGATATTCAATGTGGATAGGGAACAAAAAGCGCAATCCGTACGTCTAATGGTATGGTTCCAAAAAACAACAAAAACGGAGGTGTCCCGCCATGAAAAGAAAATATATTCCATTGATCTCCATTCTGTTGCTCTCTGCCCTATTCGCGGGCACGGTAACCGCCGACAGCATGGAGCAGTCCCCGCGTCCGCCGGTTTTTCTATCCATCACCGGCATCGTTACCGAAGTGGGCGAGGATTATCTGCGCATTGAAGCCGAAGCCGGTGAGCCCACAAATCTTTTGGTGAGCGACGCCTCCTGCTACCCCTTTGAGCAGGAGATCGGCGTGGGTGATACGGTAACGGGATACTATCGCTTCTCGCCCATCATGCCGCTTATCTTCCCGCCCCAGTACAGCGCCGAGGTGCTTGTGACCGGTATGCCCGAGGATCAGAGCATCCAGGTGGACCGTTTCAGCGCCGACGAGGGCATCGGGATGCTCGTCAGCGACGACGGCATGCTGGCCCTGCGCATCGGTGAGGATACGCAAATCACCACTTCCGATGGCGAAGCTTTTGACGGCGAGCTGGACGGGCTGGACTTGGCCGTGATCTACGATGTCTCCACCAGGAGCATTCCCGCGCAGACCGCGCCCATTGCGGTGATTGTGCTTCAATAAAAACGAAAGGAGGATTTGCCGTTGTATTCCGGGGGAAATTGTGGTACACTTTCCGGGAAAGGAATGATCGACATGCCGCAAATTCTCCCCGTTTCCGATCTGAAAAACTATGGAGAGGTGCTCAATCACTGCGATAGCGGTTCCCCGGTATATCTAACCAAGAACGGTCGAGGGAAGTATGTTGTACAAAGCCTCGTCGATTTCGAAAAGCAATTGGCCACCATCCGCTTACTTTCCGAACTGGCGAGGGGCGTTGAGTCTCTGCGCAAAGAGGGCGGCTTAACGATTGAAGAAGCCTTCGCAGGTTTGGAGGATTGACATGCCCAAGGTTGTACCATCCCCAGAGGCTAAACGGGACTTACATGCTATTCGCGATTATATACGGGACGAACTGTCAAATCCAGTTGCCGCAAGGAACACTGTGCGGGCGCTCAAGGAGACTATCTTATCTCTCCAAGACATGCCGGAGCGGGGTATATCGCTTGATAAGCATCTTTCCATCCATACGGATTACCGCTTTGTAATCTGCAAAAACTACAACGTGTTTTACCTGTACGATGGAGATACAGTGGAGGTTGTCAGAATACTGCATTCCTTACAAGATTATATGCGCGCACTGTTTTAACAAAGAGGGGCCATCGCATTCAAGCGGCGGCCCCTTCATTTTCCACTTTCCATTATCAACTTTCCACTTAATCCGCGCTCCCCAACACCACTTCAATCGTCAGCAGTTCCCCCTCCGGTATCTCATCCCGATGGGTAAGGTCCAATAAGCCCGGCACCCGGTACACCTCCAGCGCCACCTTGTCGCCCGGGGCGCGGGTGTTGACCCGGTCGATCAAATCGGTAAAGCTGCGTACCCGGCTGCCGTTGATGGACAATACGATATCGCCGGGCAGCAGGCCTGCTTTCTCCGCCGGGCTGCCGGGGGAAACGCCGGTGATGAGGGCGCCTGCGGGCAGCGATTCCTCATCCGGCTTCTCGGTACCCGGCAAGGTAGCGACTTCGATGCCCATGCGCGGGCGCAGCACCCGGCCATGGGCGATGATGCTGGACACGATGGGTTTGGCTACATTGATGGGGATCGCCATGCCGATGCCCTCGATGCTGTTGTCCGGCGAGGCGCTCACAAACTTCATGGAGGGGATGCCGATGAGCTCGCCCTTGGTGTTAAACAAGCCGCCGCCGCTGTTGCCGGAGTTGATGGCCGCGTCGGTCTGCATCATTTTGACAAGGGAACCCTCCACCTCCCGGTTGACGGCGCTGAGGATGCCCACCGTCACCGTGTCCACAAACATCTGGCCCAGGGGGTTGCCGATCACGATGGCCCAGTTGCCCACCCGCTCGGCATCGGAATCCCCCATCACCGCGGCGGGCAGGTCGGCGTCCAGCACCTGGAGAACGGCCAGATCGGTAAGGGAATCGTAACCTACCACGTGGGCGTCGTACTCGTAACCGCCCGCGATCACCGTTACCGCCCGGGCATCGGCGATCACGTGATAGTTGGTGACGATGTGCCCGTAGACGCTGATCACCACCCCCGAGCCGGACGCTTGCTCCACCTGTTCGGGACGCCCACTGAGCAGATTAAAGGCGCGGCCCTTGTTGCTCACGCTCACCACGCAGGGCATCACGGTTTCCGCCACCTGGGCAAAGGGGCTGTCGAAGCCGTCCAGGGTGGGCAGCAATGTACCCTCCGCCCTTGCCCGAGGCGTCAGCGGCAGGGCAACTCCCCCGCCCCCCATCCAGGCCAGCGAAATGGCGCCCCCCAGCATGGCGCAAGCCAGCGCCACCGCAATGATCCCCAACCAATTCTTACGCAAATCCGGCCACCTCCCGAGGTAGTCTTCTCACTTAGCACATTCTATCATACCAAACATCGCTTCATTTGTCTTCCATATCCCACACCCAAATGCACGAGCGCCGCTGGCCCTCTTCGTATAACTGGTGCCACTTGGGTAGATCTACCATGCGCACCATGCGGGCGCCCAGCTTTTCGCATACCCGGCGGGAGGCCTCATTGGTATGGTCGTTGGTGATCAGGATTTGCCGGTACCCATGATGGCGGATCAGGGGCAGCAGCAGCTTGCAGGCGCGCCCGGCGTATCCGTGCCCACGAAACCCCGGCTCCACATTGTAGCCGATTTGCCCGCCGTAGTACAAGGAGTCCGTCATGCCGACGCGCAGCGAGATATCCCCCGCCTGCCCTTCGCCCACCCGCATCTCAAACAGATAGTCGGGCACGTAACCGATGTCCGGCTGAGCAGGCCTCTTCTGCACGCATACCAGAACCAGTTCCCCATCCCGAAGCTCGCCGGTATCGCAAAAATCCACAAAGGGCGCGGGGTGAAACAGATCGGCTTTCACCAAGCCGTACAGGTCGGCGTCCATAAACCCTTGGTTGCAGCGAAACTTGTGCCGCGCCCTGCCTTCTTGCAACATGCCCGCCTTGCGCATCACCCTGCCGGAAGCCGGGTTTTCCACCGCGTGGTACGCTTCCACTCGGTTAAACCCTGCATCGAACAGCAGGTAGTGCACCACGGCTTCGAGGGCTTCGCTCATCAGGCCCTGGCCCCAGAAGGCGCGGCCCAAACAGTATCCAAGATCGGCCCGGCTATCCCCCGCCACCTCCACCGATGCGCCCACCACGCCGATGGCCTCCCCGGTCTCCTTGAGGGCGACGCACCAGCGGTAGGTGGACTCAGCGTCGTCGCCCTCGAGCAGCTTGCGCATGGTGGACCGCTGTTCTTCTACATGGTTGCAGGGCGTCCAACGCATGTAGCGCGCCACCTCTGCATCGTAAAACACAGTATGGAACAAATCTTCCGCATCAGATAATTCTTGGCGGCGCAGCGTCAGCCTGGGTGTTTCGATGGGCTTCATATCGGCTTCCTCCCAATGTACAGATAGTGCTCCGCAAAGCTCAGGATGTCTTGACGCTCACATAGTTGCTCAGCATAATCGATCCAGGCGGCCAGCACCGCGGGCGGTTGAGCCTGGAGATTGGCCTCGTAAGGGGACAGCATGCCTTCCGCGCTCAAAAAGTGCAATTTCTCCAGCCCAAAGCCGTCCATAAACGGCAGGATATCCTGCCGCCGCGCAAAATACGCCTGGGTAAATGCCATGCCGGAGTAAGGCTCGTCGCGTGCGGCTATCGCAAAATGCTCTGCAAGATCGGGGTTGAGTATTGCATCCGGCTCATCCCGCATCGAATAGAGCACGCCCCCGAACGATGAAATAAACGACGCGGCCAGCGTGCCAACCGGCGCCAGCAGCGCCAGGGCTTCGCGCACCGCTTGCTTGCGATCCTCCGCATCGGTCAGGTGATACAGCGGCCCCATAAGCAGCACGTGATCGAATGTCTCCCCGGCCAGCGCCGAAAGGTTCCGGGCGTCGGCGCGGAGCCCTCGCAATGCCAGGCTTGCTTCGGTGGCTTTGGTCAGGGCGAAGTCCACATTCGCCTGGGAGAGATCGGCCAGGGTCACCCGGCAGCCACGCTGCGCCAGCCACAGGGCGTACCGTCCGGGGCCTCCGCCCACGTCCAGCACCCGCGAGCCCGGGTTGATGTGGCGGCTCAAAAAGCGCTTGGTGAGCTCAAACTCCACCGGATGTTTGTCCAGGCGATTCCATTCCATCTCCGCGTCCGCGTCGTAATACGCGCGTACGATGTCGGTATCGTGCATGAATCCTTCGGTTTTCATCCGGTTCGCCTCCCAATCTTTTATCGAAAAAACGGCTGAAAGCTTCATTCGAGCCTTCAGCCGCATCTTCCACGTTTACCCTTTATGACTATGGAACGGTACGGATAAAAGCCCGAAAACCCCACGGGTTATCAGTACCGGCATTGGCGGCATAACGCAGGGTGGCGGGGCGCTGGCTTTTCATGGCTCTTATCCTCCTTCCCTCAAATTTGGCATGGAAATTTTCAACACTATAGCACTGGGGTTTGGGTTTGTCAAGGTGAATTATGTCCTTTTCCCAGGCGTGGACGGAGGCTTCTTCCAATAAGCGTTTTTCCGGGTGTAGTCTTTCTTTGAGCCACTCGGCCTTTTCTGTACACCTGCACCGCAGTAAAAAGAGTAATACCCGCCGAAGCAAATGATAGTATCACCAGATAAACGGGCATTCTCATTCACCTCCTTCTGCGTAAATCGTTTCTGTTACATGCTCGGATTTCCATTGATGGACACTCAACGAAAGTGCTAAAGCCGCTACGGCGTTTAAGGAAAGTGTGATGTAATACATAACATCGAGAGAATTTTCCGTAAGAAGGTTCACGTAGCCATACACACTAACAAGCAAGCAAGCACCTACCAAGAAAATTGCGCCTGCCTCATACCACCCGTTATTTAACATATGCTTTCCGTACTCGAAGATTCCCATGCCGGAATCCAAGGCGAAGCGCAACCCTTGCACCACAAGCTGGGTAAAAAGTATGGGCGTGAACTCAGACCATGGCGCATTCAATACGGTTTTAACAATCATCGTAAGAAAAAGTGGAACCAGGGGAAAACCCAGCTTTGAGATCGCCCACTTCGTAATCCAAGTCCGTGATTTTTGAGGTTGGGTGGTTTGGAGCATCGGCATGTCAGCGGATAGGCAAGCCCAGTCCGCATCTCCTTCGTAAGTATGTACAACTACATTATAATCGCATCTGTGATTTTTGCAAGTGTTTTGGAATATCCAGCCAAAATCATCACGCCACCGGCGCCTGCTTTCTCTGCTTGCGCAGTATAAACTCCCCCCGAATCCAGATGATCAGCGGCAAGAGGACTTGGAAGGGCAGGCAGTAGAGGCGGTACGCGTAAAACAGGTCGTTCATCAACACAACAGAACCGCCTACGGCGGCGGCGGCAATCGCCACCAGCATGCTCAGCGCAATGGCGGTTGTCCGCACATTCCACTTGGGAAAAAGCCGCCCGCAGCCCTGCCAGGACGCGCGCAGGAAAATCGCCACCTTAACAAACAGGGACAGGAAAAACGCATGGGATAGAATGACCTCCACCCGCTGCAGCACCGAATCCATGCCGATGACACTGGAGGAGAGGAAGGTGCTGTAGTGCAGCGAACCCATGATCTCCCCGCCGAGCACCATGGCCACTCGCACCAGGTTGACCACCACGATCGCGGCCCCGACCACCGCGCCGATCCGCCAAACCCTGCAGCGCTCCGAACGATCCGGAATGCCATGAAACACGCAGAGGAATACCACCGTTTGGGTGAAGGGCGCAGCAAAAAAAGAAAAGGCTTCGTCCGCAAGGACAGCCGGTTGTGCTTCAAACACGGGCAGAATGCGCCCGAACTCCATTTTTTCTATGGAGAGCAGCAGCAGCGCCACCATCTCCAGCGCCACAAGCAAAAACAGCATCACGCTGGCGCGGCTGAAGCGCTGTATGCCCTGGGAAGCCAGCCATCCGGCAAGGCCGCAGATGCTCAGGGCCAGCCAAATGCCCGGCGTATAGCCAAGGGTAGTCATGTGGGCAAATACGATGAACCGGCTAACCATCATCACGGCCAGATGGGTAAAAAAGAGGGTATACAGCGCCACAACCACGGTACCGGCAATCTTGCCAAAAGCTAAAAAAGCAACCTCAAACAGCGACGCTCCATGGAAGATGCGCTGGATGCGCCGGTAGACCATCAAGAACGGAAAGGCTGCCAAAAAACCCAGCAGCAAAGCGATCCAAGCGTCTTGCCGGGCGGGGTGGATGTCTTCGTTGACCAGCGCGCTGCCCAAAAGGACCAGGATCAGCATGCATACCCCTTGCCTGCCCGAGAGTTTCTCTTCCATCGAAAACGCCCCGCTATTTCAACTCGTTGGTTTCTGGTTTGCTTCGCTACGCTCGCAATGACGCTTGACGATGCATTCTCAAGCAACCGCCGTTCCTGTAGGGGCGACCGCCCCGGTCGCCCGTTTTCCATGCAACCGCCCATACCCACGGGCGATCGAGGGCGATCGCCCCTACATGGCCACGCCGTCATTGCGAGCCAAAGCGAAGCAATCCATTTACCATACCTCTCAGTACAGCACTTCGGTACGAACCTCAATGCCGCACACCACCCGCGAAAACAACTCCGGCCAGTCCTGCTTGATCCTGTTCCAGCGCGACAGGTGGTGGCGATGGAGCAGATCGGCAAAACCCAAATAGTCGCAGTGCAGCGCCTGCGCGTCGCTCAACAGCAGGCGAATTCCCTCTTCTACGGTTTGCCTGGCACACTCCTCCAGCAGCTCCTTCCTGGCGATCTTCTGCAGCAGCGAGGTGGACAGCTTCAAGTTTATTTTTAGTGAGAATACCGGCGTGTTCCCGCGCCATCGCACGCTCAGCTTGGTATGGCACGCTTCCACCGCCAGGGTCACGGGCTCATCCTCCACCATCACCAGCAGATCGGTCCTTTGCAGCTTGCCCGTGGCAATGCGGTACATCTGCGTCTCGTCCGGCGATATAAACCCCACCAAACGATCCTGGGAGAAGACGGCCGCCCCGTTGTTCTCGGCAAACTTTTTCTGGTTTTTCTCTACGATGGATACCGCCGGAACCAGGTATCCCCTGTAGGGATCCTTCAGCAACGAGTAGATTTGATACGCGTACATCTGATAGGTCTTGCCCACAAACCGCTCGTCGGTTTTGAATCCGTTGTTGAGCTCGTAGGAAATAAAGGCGGAACCCACCGCCTCGCATTCAAAAACGTCCTTTGCCAGAACATCCCGCACCACGGCTACATCGGTCAGCATGTAGTATTTGGGGTGGGTGTTGATCAGCGTGATCAGCGTATCGATCCCGCCCCTGGCCACCTCTTCGGACAAGAGCAACAGCCAGGCGTGGCCGGTGTACACGCTGTGGGACAAGTCGACCGCCACGTTGTGCACGGCCTCATGGGTGGTCTCGCCCGCACTGGACAGGGTGAAGGGTTCGATCGGTTGTTCCCGGTCGCTGGAGATATCGGCCATCTCGAAGGTCACCAGCTTTTGCCCGCCTTCGGTAAGATCCACACTCATGCCCGCCACGATGGTTTGATCCTTGATATCATGATAGTCCCAGCGCCCGGCCACGAATAGCACGATCAGGGTCAACGCAACCAGCCTTCTCATCGCCCCTCACCCTTTCGTACCCGATCCTTGGCAAAAGAGGGCCGCAGCCGCATCAGCCACAGGGGCGCCCGCCAAAAGATATCCCGCATATGGCGGCTCCGCGTGGCGTCGAACCCCTCCAGATAAAATACCCCAAAGGACGACAGGGAGACCAGATGGACAAACACCGCCAGCAGGCCAAAAAAGAGCCCGTACAGCCCAAACACCGCCGCGGCCCCCAAGTACGCAAAGCGCAACAGGATCGCAGGCTCCGCAAGGCGGGGCACCATCAACGATGTGATGCCCGACAAAGCCACCACGATCACCATCGAATCGCTTACGATGCCGCTGTTGACCGCCGCCTGCCCCAGGATCAGCGCGCCCACGATGCTCAGCGCTTGGCCCAGCTTGGTGGGCATGCGGGCCCCGGCCTCCCGGAGTATCTCAAAAATCAGCAGCATGATCACCGCTTCCATCACGGCGGTGAAGGGGATATTCTTGGTGGCTTTGGCGATGTTAAACAGCAATATGCCGGGAATCATCTCGTTGTGGTAACAGACCGCGGCGATATAAAAGGCAGGCATGCAGGTGGACAACAAAAACGAAAGCAAGCGCAGCCACTTGCCAAAGGTGGAAAACCAAGGGCCCAGGTAATAATCGTCGTTGGCCTGAAAGTTTTCCACAAACAAAAAGGGCAGGGAGAGCACCATGGGCGTATTGTTCACCAGTACCAGCACCCGCCCTTCCAGCAGGTTGGCGGCGGCGATATCCGGTCTTTCGGTGGCGCCTACGGTCTTAAAGGGCGAGTACCGGCTGTCCTTGATGTACTCCTCGATGTAATTGCTCTCCAGCACGCCGTCGATGTCAATCTTGTCCAGGCGGCCCTTGAGCTCCTCCAGGATTTTAGCGTCGGCGATACCCTCCAGGTAACAGATACACACCATGGTGTTGCTGCGCCTGCCGATGGAGCGCATCTCGCACTTTAAGTCCGGCGTCTGTAACCGGCGGCGAATCAGGGTAAAGTTGACGATGGCCGACTCGGTAAAACTGTCCCTAGGCCCGCGCAGGTTCCGCTCGGAATCCGCCTCGGTCACGCCCCGCCGCTCTCCGCCCTTGGCGTTGCACATCAGCACACCGGCGGCGGCGTCCATAAACACCAGCAGATCCCCCAGCATCAGCGCCCGCAGCGCCTCATCGGCGCCCTGAAACGCCTTGGTCTCATCGGACTGCACAACATCGATGAGAGCTTCGCAGTTCGCCCATGCGTCGGGGATGGTTGCGGCGCACAGGGGGCGCACCACTGCCAGGCCGATGAGCTGGGAATCCACCATACCCTCTAAAAATACCACGCACAGACGCCTGCCGTTGGCGCTTTGCAGGGGGCGGAGCACCAGGGTATCGTCGTTCTCAAACAGGGTGGTGAGGGCGGCGATGTTCTCGTCCAGACTTTGCGAAAGGGAAAAGCGCGCCATGGGCCAGCCTCCTTTGCCACATAGCGCTTAGTTTGGCAAGCAAAGGGAAAAGTATGCGGCCACTCAGCCGGGGAATGTAGGGGCCGATGCCCTTATCGGCCCGTAAGCTTGATGTGCCGCCAAACAGGCACGGGGCGATGAGGGCATCGCCCCTACAAAGTTAACGTTGCGCTGCATTTGTTCCCATGGTATCATTTCGGAGTCGCTCCATTCTGTATTTGTGGGGGATCAGTTTGCATAACGACATGACCCGGGGCAAGCCCCTGTCGGAGATCGTGCGGTTTGCCCTGCCGATGATGGCCGGCGCGGTTTTTCAGCAATTATACAGCATCATGGACATGCTGGTTGTGGGCAACGCCGTGGGTTCCCGGGCGCTGGCGGCGGTGGGCGCAACGGCTTCCACCACTTTCCTTGCCATGTCCCTGGTGATGGGCCTGTCCAACGGGTTTACGGTGGTGGCGTCGCGCTTTTTTGGCGCGAAGGACACCGCGATGCTTCGCAAAACCTTTGGCGCTTCGCTTTATTTGAGCCTGATTTCGGCGGCAATCCTTGGCGTTGGCGGATGGTTCGGGGCGGAGCCGCTGATGCGCCTGCTCAACACCCCGGAAGACATCTTTGCCGACGCCGTGCTGTATGTCAAAATATGCATCGGCTGCAGCGCAGGTATGGTGATGTATAACTGCGCCGGAGCCATGCTGCGGGCCGTGGGCGACAGCCGCACGCCGCTCATTTTCTTGATCTTTTCATCGATCCTCAGCGTGCTGCTCAACCTGCTGTTTGTGCTGGTGTTTGGCATGGGGGTTGCGGGCGTGGCCATCTCCACGGTGATTTCGCAGTGCGTCTCCGCCGCCGCGTGTATGGTTTACATGCACAAGCGGTTGGACATCTTTAGGCTCACCAAAGAGGATCTCAGGGTTCCGCCGGAAATCGTAAGGATGCTGCTCAAAATCGGCCTGCCCATCAGCCTGCAGTCGCTGCTCCTCTCCATCGGGGACATGACCATCACGGGGGTGGTCAACTCGGCAGGCACCGATGTGGTGGCCGCCTACGCCGCCGGCGGCCGCATCATGCATTTTGTGATGATGTTCTGCATGCAATTGGCCACGGCGTTTTCGGTGTTCGCCGGGCAAAACATCGGCGCGAAGCAAGCGGACCGCATCAAGCAGGCCTTCCGCCAAGCGGTTGGCATCATGCTGCTGATGAGCCTGTGTATGACCGGCATCATCTTTGCGCTGGGCGATTGGCTCACCGGGCTGTTTATTTCCAGCAGTGACGCACATATCACCACAATCCTATCCCATGCGGGATCTATGCTGCAAGTATATGCATCATTTTTCGTTTTCCTTGGGTTAATCTGGCTGTATAACTTTGCGCTGCGGGGTATGGGGGATGTGCTGATTCCTTTTGTTTCGGGATTGATTGAATTGGTCGCAAAGGTATCCCTTTCCATTGTGTTGTTCCGGTACTTTGGCCCCACGGGCATATGGTTCGCCAACCCGGTGGGCTGGGTGTTGGGGTTGATCCCGGCAGCCGTCCGCTTTCATTCGGGCGGGTGGATGAAGTTATCGGGGAGGCGGAAGGGGGGTGGCGTGGAGCAGCCCGTTGATTGACACCGCTACCTCAACGTCACCACCGTAACCCCCTCCTCGCCCTCGCCGTACTTGCCCAGGCGGTACGACTTGACGTGGGGGTGCTTCTTCAGGTGGCTCTGTATGCCCGTGCGCAGGGTACCGGTACCTTTGCCGTGGATCACCTGCACGATGCTCAGGGCCGAAAGCACGGCGTTGTCCAAAAACTTGTCCACCTCGCCAAGGGCTTCGTCCAGCGCCATGCCACGCAGGTCGATCTCCTGGGCGACAGCCCGGTGCTGCACGTCCACCATGCTGCGGATGTGGGTGCGCTCCTTGGGTTTTTCTTCTTTGCGTAATTCCAATTGTGATATATGTACCTTCATCTTCATCACGCCGGCCTGCACCTGCACCTCCCCCTTGGCGTTGGGAGGCGAGAGCACGGTGGCGTCGTTACCCAAATGCACCAGGCGCACAGCGTCTCCCGGCTTTAGATTCCGAGGCGGCGCGGTGACCCGCTGCACCGGCTGGGCCAGGGCGTCCTGCACCTCGCCCAGACCCTGTTGGAGGCGCTGCTTGAGTTTTTGCACCTCGTGTTCCGGGGTGGCCATACCCTCTTTTTTCATGCGCTTGAGCTCGGACACGATGGCCTCGGATTCGCCCCGGGCCTTTTCTATGATGCGGCGGGCCTCTTCTTTGGCTTTGCGGACCGCCTGCTCCCGGCTCTCCTCCAGCTTTTTGCGCTGGGCTTCGGTCTCCTCCCGTAAGCGGATCATCTCTTGCCGCGCCTCCTCGGCCAGCTCCCGTTCCCGCTGAGCCACCTGCCGGTGGTACTCTGCGTTGGCGATCACGTCCTCAAAACGAATCTGGTCGTGGCTGAGCAACTCACGGGCCTTGCCGATGATCGCCTCTGGCAGGCCAAGGCGCTGGGAAATCTCAAAGGCGTTGGACTTACCCGGGATCCCGATGGACAGGCGGAAGGTGGGCCGCAGGGTCTCCACGTTGAACTCCACGGAGGCGTTCTCCACCCCCGGCGTGGTGAGGGCGTATTCCTTCAGCTCGCTGTAGTGGGTGGTGGCTACGGTGCGGGCCTTCATCTCCAGCAGCGTACCCAACACGGCCTGGGCCAGGGCCGCGCCCTCGGTGGGGTCGGTGCCCGCGCCCAGCTCGTCAAACAAAGCCAAGGAGTTGGGCGTGATCCGCAGCAGGATGTCCACGATATTCTTCATGTGGCTGGAGAAGGTGGACAGAGACTGCTCGATGGACTGCTCGTCGCCGATGTCAGCAAATACCTCGTCGAACACCGCCAGCTCGGTGCCCAGGTCGGCGGGCACATGGAGCCCGGCCTGAGCCATCAGGGTGAACAGGCCCACGGTTTTGAGGGTCACGGTCTTGCCGCCGGTGTTGGGGCCGGTGATCACCAGGGAGGTGAACACGTCGCCCATCCACAGGTCGGAGGGCACCACCGTATCGGGATCGAGTAACGGATGCCTGCCCCGCACGATCTTCATGAAGCCGCGACCGTTGACCCTGGGCAGCACCCCAAACATGGTGCGGGAAAGGGCAGCCTTAGCAAAGGCGAAGTCCAACCGCGCCAGGATGTCCTGATTGGCGGAGAGCTGATCCGACAGCGGGGCGATCTCGGCGGAGAAGGCCTGCAAAATCCGTTCGATCTCGGCCTTCTCCTTGGCGATCCACTGCTTCAGGTCGTTGTTGATCTCCACCACCGCCATGGGCTCGATGAAAAGCGTTGCGCCGGTGGTGGACTGGTCGTGGATCAGGCCGGGCACGTTGGCGCGGTACTCCTGTTTTACGGGCAGCACGAACCGGTCGTTGCGGATGGTGATGATGGTCTCTTGCAGGTATTTTTGAAAGGCGGAACTGTGGATCATGCTGTTGAGCTTGTCCCGCACCCGGCTGTTGCACTGGCGAATGTGGCGGCGGATGTCGGCCAGCTCCTTGCTGGCGTGGTCGGCTATCTCCTCCTCGCTGAGGATGGCCGACACGATGTCGCTCTCCAGCCGGTGATGTGTGGACAGGCGCGAGGCCAGCGCTGTGAGCTGGGGCGTGTTCTCCCGGTCGGTCACCAGCACGTCCCGGGCGGCGCGGGAAGCCCGCATCAGCCCGGCCACATCCAGCAACGCGCGGGCAGACAATGTAGAGCCGATCTCCGCCAGCTTAAGTTGCCTGCGCACGTCCGCGCAGGGGATGAGCGGGTGCCCCCCGTGATGGCTGAGTATCACGTGAGCCTCCTCGGTCTCTTGCAATGCCTGGGTCACCAGACCCAGATCGGCGTCGGGAATCAGGGCGGCGGCCAGCTCCGCGCCCATATCGGTGATGGTGTGGGAGACCAGCTGCTCCCGTATCTTTGTAAATTCCAGCACGCGGAGGGTTCGCTCCGTCATGGGATCACTCCTTTTTTGGAGTGTACAATGTACAGTGTACAGTGTACAGTTAATGCTTTTCATTGCTTGCAAACCAGGTTTATCAAATTCAGCTGCGATTGTCAAGCTCCGTAAGGCAGGCATTTGTGTAGGGGCGAAATCCATTTTCGCCCGCCCCGAAACCATCTGTCTTAAGCCCCATGATTCGGGCGGATATAGAATCCGCCCGTTACTGGCGGGACGATTGCCATCGTCCCCTACATGGATACCCGTAGTAATCGTTTTAACCCTTGATTCGCGTTATAAATTGAATAATTCGCACGGAATGGTCAAAAACACATCATGATTTCTCTTAAACCCATTTTTCTCGTAATAACTTGCCGTTGCTTCCGTCGTCTGAACCAGCCATTCGGACTTTGGGAAATGCGTTATGCATCGTTTGATTAACTCCCTGCCTACCCCTTTGTTTTGGAACTCCGGCAGCACAAGCAAATCATAGATGACCGATCGAAACATCGTATCGCTCAACACACGCACCGCCCCCACCAACCGCTCATTCTGCCAAGCTGAGACAACCAGCGTTGAGTTGATAAATGGAACATTGTAGTTCTTCATCATCTCCGGGGGTTCTGTACCATCCGACCAGCCTATGGCTACAAACATTCTTTGCAGCTGCTCAGAGGGCAAATCCTTTTTTATATCGTTATAAATAATCTCCATTACTCTACTCCCCTGCTAAAGTGACCGGATGTTACGGCGCCAAGTATGCTGTCCATTTCCTCCTCAAGCGAATCCACCAGCCGTGCCCTCGCCCTTCGTACCAGCGCTTCGCACATCGCTAGAGGTTCATCGGTAAAGCGCAGCCGCCAGCTCAGGTTCCCTTGCGCCGCCAGCGAACGAAGAGCCCGCGCGTGTTTGTCCGGCAACCAGGTGGGCAGGCTGTTGAGCAAGCGAATATGGCAGCCGTGGGCCATGCGCAGGCGCTCCTGGGGGAAAGCATACCCCTTACGGTCGATCAGCGGCCCTTCGCCCGGCAGGCAATGAGACAGCAGCATCAACTGGGTGCGCTCGTACACCACCATCTCCCACGCACCGCCAACCGCCAGCGCTTCGGCCATCTCCCCGGCGTTGAGTTCGGGGGGCAATGTGGCGCGTTGACAACCCCATTCGGCCAACGTATGGCGCGCAGTACGGTTCCAGGCGTGGAGGGGCGCGTCGGCTGCCCTGGGCAATCCGCCCCAATCCATGGCCAATTGCCCCGGATTCACCAGCGCCACGCCGGAAAAGTCGGCGGCGCGCACCCAGGCGGCCAAGTTTTCGAGTTCTTCGCTCCAGGCCAGAGGCGGGAGTACAAACCATACTTTTGCATGATCAGCGCCCTTGGTTGCACATCGCAGCGCCTCAGGCCGGTAATCCATGGGCGACCAATACACCGCATCGGCCCCGGCAGCCAACAGGTTTTCCGCATCGGCGAGGCGGTAGGTTTGAGCAATCACCCGCAGTTGATCTGTGCTTGCAGCGATTGCGGGTTCTTTGAATGGCAAAACGCGCCGCACAGATCGTGCTTTGCGGGCCAATCCCAATGCGCCCAGGGCATCCCGGCGCAATGCATTCAGGGCCGATATGGGCAAAAAGGCGCCTTCGCCCCGCAATTGAAAAGAACGGAGCGTGTAGGGCGTGTCCCCCATGCGTTCGATTTGCCTGCGGGCGCCGCTTATGTCCAGCGCGCGCTTTTCCGCCGGAGCCACCGGCTCAGCCGTTGCTGCGGTTACGGTATGAATGCCGTCGGTCAGCGTCAGGATGGCGGGAGCGCCCGGAAAGGCGGAAAGCACGGCGTCTACCGGCACGCGCCGCCGCTCCTCCGCGCAAGCCCCACGGGCTTCGCGCATTTGGGCCGCGTCGGTCAGGCGGAAAACGGCATCCCCAACCTCCACGGCAAAGGGTATCCGCAGCAACGCCCGGCGCCCTGCCGGTACCTCAGGGCCGGAGTAAGTAAACTCTTTTTCACCATCTTGTTTTGTATGGCGCACCTGCAGGCCGTCTCCGTCGTGGAGGGGACGCAGAGCAGTCATCTCGGCCAATCCCTTACGGATGCTTTCAATCGTGCCCATACCCAACCCGCCATGGCCCGGGCGGGAGGCTTCAACCAACTCGCTTTGAGACGCTCCGAGGGTATGCCCCCTGGTAAAACCTCCCCGATGAAATACTTGCAGCAGGGCGTCGCGCTCCGCTTCTTGCAGCGTATACGGTATGCCCGCTTTAAGCGCGTCCAGGGCGCGCCGGTAGCTGGCCGTGGCCACCGCCACATATTCGGCGCGCCGCATGCGCCCCTCGATTTTGATCGCAAGTACGCCCGCATCGGCCAACCGGGGCAGGGAGTCCAGTGTCATCAAGTCCCGCATGGAGAGGGGATAATTTCGCTCTCGCTCCCCGGTGCGATAGGGGAGGCGGCAGGGCTGGGCGCACCGGCCCCGGTTGCCGCTTCGCCCGCCCACCATGCTGGAAAACAGACACTGTCCCGACAGCGACACACATAACGCGCCGTGGGCAAAGGCTTCGATTCCCACGTCAGCCCCTCCGGCGCGGGCCATAGCGGTTAATTCAGCAAGGGGACACTCACGGGCTGCCACTACCCGGGTAAAACCCTGCTGACGGGCAAAAGCGACGCCCTGGGCGTTGTGCAGCGCCATCTGGGTGCTGGCGTGGAGCGGCAACTCCGGAAAACAGTCGCGGACCACCGCCGCCACGCCTATGTCCTGCACGATCACCGCGTCGGCGCCAGCATCGTTGATCAGCGAGAGCACCCGGTACAACGCGTGCATCTCGCGCTCCTTCACCAGGGTATTGACGGTTACATACACGCCGCAGCCGCGCTCATGGCAATAGCCGATAGCCTCGCGCAAACCATCGTCATCGAAATTACCGGCGTAACCCCGCGCGCCGAATGTCGCGTAACCCAAATACACGGCATCCGCGCCGTGCTGCACGGCGGCTACCATGGCCTCCCGGTCGCCCGCGGGTGCGAGCAGTTCCATATGCAACGCCATGGGATATGCTACTGCAACTCGTAAGGAATGCCGGCGGTTTCCGCGTGCTGCGCCGCATAGCTGCCCGCTACGACCTTAAGGGTCAACCTCGCGCAGCCTGTGAACGCCCCGCTGCCGACGCTCGTAACGCTGGATGGAATGACGATCTCGGTCAGTTTTTCGCAGTCGCTGAACGTGTACGCCTCAATCGAAGTAACGCCTTGAGGAATGACCACGCTGGCCAACCTTTTGCAACCCAGAAACGCGCTATCGCCTATGCTGGCGACCGTAGATGGAATCGTTACATTGGCCAACCTTTCGCAAGCTTGGAACGCGCTGCTGCCAATGGAGGTAACGCCCTCCAGAATGGTCACGGCGCTCAGCCTTTTGCATCCGTGGAACGCCCAATCGCCAATGGTGGCAACGGTGGATGGTATGGTCACTTTGTCCAGCCTGTCGCAACCTGAGAACGCACTGTAGCCGATGCTGGTAACGCTCTGCGGAATCGCCACGCTGGTCAGCCCTGCGCAGCCGGAGAACGTGAGCGGGCTAATGGCGGCAACGCCTTGGGGAATCGTTATTCTGGTGATCTTCCGGCAGCCTGCAAACGCGCTGTCCCCGATGCTGGTGACGGTAGACGGAATGGCCACTTTGGCAAGCTTTGCGCAACCGGCGAACGCACTCTCCCCAATGCTGGTAACGCCCTCGGGAATCGTTATGGTTTCCAGCTTTACGCAGCCATCGAACATAAACGCGCCAATGGCGGTAACGCCCTGGGGAATGGCCACGCTGGCCAGCTTTTGGCAACCGGTAAAGGCGCTATCCCCGATGCTGGTAACGCCGGACGGTATAGCCACTTTGGCAAGCTTTTGACAATCGGCGAACGCGCCCTCGCCAATGCTGGTAACCCCCTTGGGCATGGTGATGCTCTTGAGGCTTTTGCAGCCCGAGAACACATGGTTGCCGATGCGGGTGACACCCTCGGGAATCTTGCTGGCGGCCAGTTTTTCACAGCCGGAAAACGCCCAATCGCCAATGCTGGTGACGGTACTGGGAATGGTCAATTTGGCGAGCTTTTTGCAGCCCGCGAAGGCGCTGTCGCCAATGCTGACCACACCCTCCGGAATGGTGACGCTGGCCAGTCTTTCGCAGCCGTCAAAGGCCCAATCGCCGATGCTGGCAACGCCTTTGGGAATGGTCAATTTGGTGATTTCGAGGTTTGCGAACGCCCCCTCGCCGATGGCTGCCACCGGGTAACCGTCCAGCTGATCGGGGATGAGGACCACGGTATCGTCGCCGCGATAATCGGTGATGACCGCTTGCCCGTCCTGCACTGTGTATTCATAGTCCCCGGAGATGGCCGCCTGCGCCGAAAGAGGCAGCGCCACGCAGAGCATCAGCAAAGAAAGCATCGCCCCCAGGAGCATGTATTTCCTGTGTTTCATTGTGTAACCATCCCTTCGTTATTGCTGCAAAGAATAGGGTATACCCTTTGATTCCGCCCACTCGATCCACGCGCTGTCCTCGGGAAGCACAAGTTTAAGTTTTTTGCATCCATAGAACGCCCATCCATGGATAGCCGTAATGGTGGACGGAAGCGTCACGCTTGATAACTTTTCACACCGCCCAAACACCTCTTCATGAAGAGTGGTGATTCCCTCTGGAATGATCACATTGGTTAAGCTTTTGCACCCTTGGAATGCACCCATGCCGATAGTTTTCACGCTGGAAGGAATGACCACGCTGGTCACTTTTTCGCACCATGCAAACGCCTCTGAACCGATACTTTCAACGCCGTCCGTTATGATTACGCCCGTAAGCTTTTTGCATGAGCAGAATGCCGAGTCGCCGATCTTGGTGACCCCCGCCGGGATCACCACGGTACCAGCCAGGCTCCAGCACTGCCGGAACGCCTCTTCCCCAATGCTGGTGAGAGTAGACGGAAGATCTGCCTTGACCAGCTTTTCACACGCATGAAACGCCCGTTCGCCGATGCTGGTTACACCCTCAGGTATGGTGACGCTGGTCATCTTTTGGCACCAGGCAAACGTATTAGCCTCGATGCTGGTCACACCCTCCGGGATAACGATACCGGTTAAGCTTTTGCATCCATTAAACGCACTATCTCCAATGCTGGTGAGGGTAGATGGCAGGGTTACTTTGGCCAATTTACTGCATCCGTTAAACATTCTCGGCCCAATATCGGTAACACCTTCTGGAATAATGACGCTGGTTAAGGAAGTACAATACTGAAACGCGCCATCACCAATGTCTGTGACGCTGGATGGAATACGTATTTTGGCCAGCCTTGCGCAACCGTGAAACGCACCGCCACCAATGCTGGTAACACTCTCTGGAATGACAATGCTTGTTAACTTTTTGCAATCCGCGAATGCCGAGCTGCTGATGCTGATAATGCCTTCGGGAATCGTTACGCTGATGAGGCTTTCGCAACCATTAAACGCTTGTATACCAATGTAGGTAACGCTGGATGGAACCGTTGCTTTGGTTAGCTTTTTACACCCCATAAACGCTTGATCGCCAATGCTGGTAACGCCTTCCTGGATGAGCACGCTGGCCAAGCTTGTACAGTAGTAAAACGCGGACCCACCGATGCTTATGACAGTGGATGGAATCGTTACCTTAGCTAGCTTTTCACAATAAGCAAACGCATTCCAGCCAATATCGGCGACGCCTTCAGAAATCGTTACGCTGGCCAGCTTTGCGCAACCGTAAAACGTGCACTGTTCGATGCTGGTAACGCCCTTAGGGATCACCACGCTGGTTAAGCTTTTGCACTCGTAAAACGCATACATCCCGATGCTGGTGACGGTAGATGGAATCGTTGCTTTGGCTAGCTTTTCACATCCGGAAAACGCCCTCTCGCCAATGCTGACAACGCCTTCGGGGATCACCACGCTGGTTAGGCTTTCGCATCCGCTAAAAGTATGTGCTTCAATGCTGGTAACGCCCTCCGGGATCACCACGGTGGCCAAACTTATACAAGCATCAAACGCTAACGTTCCGATGCTGGTGACGGTAGATGGAATCTCTACTTGCGTCAGCTTTTCGCATCGGCTAAACGCCCCATTGCCAATGCTAACGACGCCTTCAGGAATGGTTACACTAATCAGGTTTACGCGGGTATGGAACGCATAAGAATCAATCCCGGTCACGGGAACACCATTCAACTGATCGGGAACGATTACTTCGGTGGCCTCACCTATATAATCCGTAATGATCGCTTGCCCGTTCTCCACTTTGTAGAAGTAGTCCTCAGAAGCATCCGCCTGCACCAATAGAGCCGGGGCCAAGCAGAACATCAGGAAACAAACCACAGCCCCAAGGAGCATGTGCTTCCCGTACCTCATACGTATATCCTCCCCTATCCCTTAGCCGCCCCGCTCTTGGGTTTTGCCGCGGCCCGCGCCGCCGTACCCTGGGCTTTGAGCTTGGCCATCTGCTGCTGCACGGCCATCATCTCCTTGCGCAGGTGGGTGTTCTCGTCTTGGGCTTTGAGCAACTCGTCGGCTACGTTCATGGCGGCAAGCACCGCCACCATGTTGGAAGGCATGCGGGTAGCGAGGGTCAGCTCCGCCATCTTGCGATCCACGTAACCGGCCACCCGGTGCATGTGCTCTTCGGTGTCGGTTCCGGCCAGGGTATACTCGCGGCCCGCCACCCGCACAACCGTCCTGATCTTTTCCACGTGGTTGTCCATATGCTTCTCCTGATTATCTGCGTTTTGTTTCCGGCTGATAGGTTTTGCCGTGGGTCTCCACCCGTACGGTCTTCATGCGCTGGGTTTCGAGGGGCCTGTCGCTGTTATCCCGGCGCGCAGCTACGATGGCGTCCGCCGTCTCCATACCCTGGAGCACCGCCCCGAAGGCCGCGTACTGCCCGTCCAGATGGGGCGACTTGGCCACCATCACAAAAAACTGGGAGCCGGCCGAGTTAGGGTCGCCGCTGCGGGCCATGGAGAGCACGCCGCGATCGTGCTTGAGATCGTTGGGGAAGCCGTTTTGGGCAAACTCCCCGGCGATGGCGTAACCCGGCCCGCCCATGCCCGTACCCTGAGGATCGCCGCCCTGGATCATAAAGCCGGGGATCACGCGGTGAAAGATCACCCCGTCGTAAGCGCCGCTATTGGCCAGGGAAACAAAGTTGGCTACGGTGTTGGGCGCGATGTGGGGATAGAGTTCGCCGCTCATCACGCTTCCGTTTTCCATCTCGATGGTGAATACCGGATTCGGTTCATTGTTGCGCATTGTGACATCCTCCGTTATAATATGGAATGAATCCATCTCTTCCATCGTTTAGTATATCGTGGCATGGTTCGGTGTGTCAACCGCCAGCGAACAAAAGGGGAAAGAGAAAATGAACCAAAGGAAAAATGGGCAGGCCCGGATCGCGGTATGCGCATGCCTGATGGCCTTGGCCTTGACACTGCTCACGGCAAGCGCTGGCGCAAGCGATCAAACCGACGCGAGCGGGCAGTGGGTATATACCCTTGAAGACGGCGGCGCGGTCATCAGGTACTGCGCGGCGGAACCGGAAGGCGATCTTTTGATCCCGAGTGAGCTGGATGGACATCCGGTAACGGGTATCGACCACAAAGCATTCGAGCTGTGCACCGGCATCACCAGCGTGATCATTCCAGACAGCGTGACCAGCATCGGCAACTGGGCGTTTTCAAACTGCAGCTTAACCAGCGTCACCATGCCCACCAGCGTTACAAGCATCGGCGACGGCATGTTCTTTGGATGCACCTACTTAACCGGCATCACCATTCCGGACAGCGTAACCAGCATTGGGGACTTTGCGTTTATGGGGAGCGGTTTAGCCACCGTTACCATCCCCGCCAGCGTAACGGCCCTGGGGCAGAATCCTTTTATGGACGCCGCCTTGACGCACATCGGCGTATCCGCCGACAATCCGGCCTTTACGAGTATAGACGGCGTATTATTTGACAAACAGCAACATACGCTGCTCAGCTACCCCAACGCCAGGGAAGGCGCGTATACCATTCCTGAAGGCACGCAACACATCCATGCAACCGCGTTCTGGATGTGCAAGGGTTTAACCGGTATCACCATCCCGCACGGTGTCACCAGCATCGGCAGCGAAGCCTTTGCTTTTTGCAGCGGCTTAACCAGCCTGGTGATCCCGGCCAGCGTGACGAGCATTGGCAACGACGCGTTTGAATGGTGTGAAAACCTAACCAGCGTCACCATCCCGGTCGGCATAGCGAGCATCGGCTACGGGACGTTCGCGGGATGCGGTCGCCTAACCAACATCATCATTCCGGATAGTATTACATACATCGGCAGGTATGCGTTCGTTTCGTGCGCCAGCTTAACCAGCGTGACCATCCCCGACAGCGTGATCAGCATCGGCGAAGGCGCATTTGAAGAGTGCGGCAAACTCACTTTCAACGTAAACGAAGGCAGCCATGCCCATCAATACGCGGTGGAGAACAACATTCCAGTCAAACTGGACTAAGGGGCTCCGCCGTGGCGTCCGCCGGATCCATGTTTTGGAATCGGCAAGCAAAACCATAAAGAATATTTACACTTGTCGAATAATGTATTATCCTATCCATGTAGCCAGGCGCAAGGCTGTCGGCCGAGGGGCTGATACCTGCTTCTATCCAATTAATGGATGAAAGGAGGTGAGGCCTGATGCGAAACCTAATTGGCTTGATGAACGCCATTGCGCGTTTAATCGCAGAGATTAGGAAAGCGGCTGAGGTGTTACAGCACCGCAACCGCATCTAGATAGGGCTTAGAGCAATAAAGCCCCTCTGCCGTCCTATTATATCGCGGCAAACTAAAGTTAGTCAACAGTTTGCAGAAAAAACTTAACTCTTTCATTGCCAGATTCCTACCGCCCCTCCACCCGTATCACGCTCTCCACCATGGCGTCCGCGGGCTTCATATCTTTTAATGCCTGCATCACCGATTGCTCGTGGGCGCGGTGGGTCACAAACACCAGGGGCACGCGGTCACCGTCTGCCCCTGTATGTTGCACCATCGAAGCGATGCTCACCTCATTGGCCCCAAAGCAGCCCGTGATGGCCGACAGCACGCCCGGCTTGTCCGACGCGGAAAGGCGGATGAAATACACGCTGGCCCAGTTGGTGTCAAAGTCCAGTTCCGGCGAAGCCTGCTCCTGGTTGGCGAAGGTGGGATGCCGGTGCCGGGGCGCGGCCGCCGCCATAATCAGGTCGGACACCACGGCGCTGGCGGTGGGCGCGTCCCCCGCGCCTTGGCCGTAGAACATCATCTCGCCAAAGGCGTGGCCCTTCAGGAACACCGCGTTAAACGCGCCGGACACGCTGGCCAGGGGATGCTCGTTGGGCACAAAGGTTGGATGGACCCGCACCTCCACCACCGAACCGTTTCGTTTGGCCACCGCCAGCAGCTTGAGGGTGAGGCCCATCTCCTTGCCGTAGGCGATATCCCGTGCGGACACGCCGCCGATGCCCTCCCGGTAGATGCGCTGCATCGGCACATGGGCGTGAAAGGCCAGGGAAGCCAGCACGGAGAGCTTGTAAGCGGCGTCATAACCGTCCACATCGGCAGAGGGATCGGGCTCGGCCAGGCCCAAGCGCTGGGCGTCGAACAGCACCTGGGCGTAGTCCTTGCCTTCCTTGGCCATACGGGTAAGGATGTAGTTGGTGGTGCCGTTGATGATACCCATCACCGCGTCGATGCGGTTGGCCTGGAGGGAGTCGGTAAGGGCGCGGATCACGGGGATAGCCCCGCATACGCTGGCTTCGTAATAGAGGCCAGCCCCGTGCTTTTGCGCCTCGGCCTGGAGCAGATGCCAGCCCAGGGCCAGTGCCACCTTGTTGGCGGTCACCACGGTCTTGCCCTTGCGCAGAGCGCGCAGCATATAATCAACGGCCGGTTGCTCCCCGCCCAGGAATTCCAGCACGATGTCGATCTGGGGATCGTCCAGCACGTCCTCGGGGCGGTCGGTGAGCAGGCGCACGGGGATGGGCACGCTGCGCGCCTTGTGGATGTCGCGCACCAAAGCGCGCTTGAGCACAAACTCGATCCCGTCCCGGTGGGCGATCTGCCCCGCCGTCTCCTGCAGCAACGCAAACACCCCGCCGCCCACGTTGCCGCATCCTAGAAAGCCGATGGTGATTTTACGCATTTTTTGTTCTCCCCTCAGTGATTCCGCTCGTAAATCAACCGCAAACCCTTTAAGGTCAAAAGCCCGTCCACATGATCGATCACCCTCAGCTCCGGGGCCAGCAGGCGGGCCATGCCGCCGGTGGCGATCACCTTGGTGGCCGGGTCGCCCATCTCTTCCTTCATGCGGCGCACGATGTAGTCCACCGATCCCACAAAGCCAAAAAACAGGCCGGACTGCATGTTGGTCACCGTGGTGCGGGCGATTACCGCCCCCGGCTTTATCAGCTCCACCCTGGGCAGCTTAGCCGCCGAATCCACCAGCCCCTCCGCCGACATCTTGATGCCCGGCCCGATGGCCCCACCCAGGAACTCCCCTTCCGCCGACACCACGCCGTAGGTGGTGGCGGTGCCAAAGTCGATAAAGATGCAGGGGCCGCCATAGCATCCGTGGGCGGCCACCGCGTTGGCGATGCGGTCCGAACCCAGCTCCCGTGGATTGTCGTACTTGATGTGGATGGCGGTTTTGATCCCCGGCGCCAAAAAGCGCGGATCCAGCCCAAAGTAATTGCGGCACATGTGCTCGATGGTAAAGTTCACCGTAGGCACCACCGAGGAGATCATGATACCCCGCACCTGATCCATGCGCAGGCCGCAGTGGGCAAATAAATTGGCCAGGGTGATGCCGTACTCGTCCGACGTGCGGGCGGTATCGGTGTTCAGCCGCCAATAACGCACCAGCTCTTCGCCTTCGAACAGGGCCGCCTTGATGTTGGTATTGCCGATGTCCATGGTGAGTATCATGAACTGCCTCTCCTTTGCATACGGGATAGCGCGCCCATCAGCGCAGGTATCACCAACGCGGCAAACGCCACCTCCGGCAGGCCGTTGGTAAGAACAATGCCGCCCAGGACAGCTAGCACACCCGCAGTCGGTACCTCCATCAGCTCGGCCAAGCGTGCGCCATACACCAAATAGAGCGCACCTAGCACGGCCACGGTGTTGGTAAAGGTGCCGGCAATGGCCGAGCATGTCCAAGCCACAGGCAAGCGGGCTTTTCCTCTACATACCGCTAAAGCGCCTTTGTAGGCAAGCCAAGCCACACACGGTATCAGCACTCGTGGCACTACGGATACCAGCGGATTTTGAAAAAGAACATCCATGGGCAACACAGGGGTAAACGCCTTGATCAAGCTCATCACACCGAATAGAAAGCCCAGCGCCAGTCCGGGCAGAAACCCTTCGCACAGCAGGCCAATCAGCACCGGAATGTGCATGAGCGTTATGGCCGCAACGGGTGTGATTTGGATAAACCCCAGCGGCGTGAATAGAAAGATGGCCATGATAGCCAAGAGCAACCCCATGGTGGTAAGCCTGCGCACCCGGTTTGTGTGATTTGTTTTCATGATAAAAATCCTCCGTTCAAGTTCGCATTGGATACCCGACGGCAAAAGGGAACCGAATGGGGCGTCCGAGTCCGGTTCGAAATACCGGCTCTTTACGGATTATAATGAAAAAAAGGGGATTTGTAAAGCGATACAACGCGGTGACCCCTGTAGGGGCCGCCGCCCTCGGCGGCCCGCACCCCGTTGTAGGGGCGCGCATTGCGCGTCCGTAGATCGTTTCATGGTGGGACGTTACGGGCGCACACTGTGCGTCCCTACAGGACACGTCGTCGTTTTGTAGGGGCGATCATTGATCGCCCGTTACCTCTGCGGCAGGTGAGCAGGAACGGACGCGCAATGCGTACAATATGCTATAATACCCCCAGGAGTGATGCGCATGAACAAAAACCAAGCCTGGGTCACCTACGGCACGGGCTACGCCCAAATGGCACGCGACATATTGCAGGCCGCCGGTGTGGCCGCGCGCATTCCGGGCAAAGACGCCCGGATAGCCCTTAAACCCAACCTGGTGATGGCCCGCCCGGCCTGTGATGGCGCCACCACCCACCCCGAGCTGGCGGCGGGGGCCATCGAGCACCTGCAGGAAAATGGGTTTCATAACATCACCATCGCCGAAGGGGCCGCCGCCGGGGTGCGAACAAGCCGTGCTTTCGATGTCTGTGGCTATGAAAGCCTAGCGAAACGTTACGGCGTCGCCCTGCTGGACACCCAGCGGGACGCCAGCCGCACCATGGATTGCGCCGGCATGCCCTTGAAGGTGTGCGACTGTGTGGGATCCTTCGATTACCTCATCAATATGCCGGTGGTGAAAGGCCACTGCCAAACCACGCTCACCTGCGCCCTCAAAAACCTGAAGGGCCTGATACCCGACAGCGAGAAGCGCCGCTTCCACACCATGGGCTTGATGGGTCCCATCGCCCACCTGAGCGCGGGCATCCGCCAGGATTTTGTGCTGGTGGACGCCATCTGCGGCGACCTGGACTTCGAGGAGGGCGGCACCCCTGTGCGCCGGGATCAGGCGCTAGGTTTCTTCGATCCGGTGCTGTGCGACGCTTATGCCTGCGGCATGCTGGGGCATTCGGTAAATGACGTGCCCTACATCGGCCTGTCGGAGGCGCTGGGCGTGGGCAGCGCGGACACATCCACCCTCCACATCACCGAACTGAACCGCCCGGTGGCATGCGATGATCCCCGGCCCACCCGGCGGGTGCAGGCGCTGGCCAAACATATCGACGGGCGGGACGCCTGCAGCGCCTGCTACGGCGGGCTGATCCACGCCCTGCACCGGCTGGACGTGGAGGGGTTGCCGGGTAAGGTATCCATCGGCCAGGGTTTTAAGGGCCAGAAGGGAGAGGGGCTGGGCATAGGCGCGTGCACGGCGGGTTTTGCCCGTTGCCTGCCCGGATGCCCGCCCACCGCCGCAAGCATGTTGGACGCGCTGCAAGCGTGGATCAAGGGATGAAAATCGAGGGTGTATTCAACGAATACCAACGTTATATCCAACAGTTCCGTTGCCCTGCCTGCCACGGGGAAATATCTTTACGCAGGCCGGCCAGCCTGGTGTGCGGTGCGGGGCATTGCTTTGATCTATCCCGCTTGGGGTATGTGAACTTTTTGCCACAGCAAAAGCCCACCCAATACACGCGGGAGCAGTTCGAGAGCCGCCGGGCGGTGTTTGAGCGCGGTTGCTACGAACCCCTGGCCCAGGCCATCCACGAGCTGGTTTGCGGATATTCTCCGGCCCGGTTGCTGGACGCCGGATGCGGCGAAGGCTATTACGCCCGCTACCTGCATGCTGCGCTCAAGGACACCGAGTTTTATGCCTTCGACAACGCAAAGGAAGCGGTGGCCATGGCCGCAAAAGCCTGCCGGGGCGTGGGCTGGTTCGTGGCCGATCTTACCAACATTCCCCTGGGCAACCGGTCGATGGATGTGGCGCTGAGCTTGTTTTCCCCCTCCAACTATACGGAATTTGCGCGGGTGCTGGGCAAGGGGGGCCGCCTGATCAAGGTAATTCCGGGCGACGATTATCTGAAGGAATTGCGCGCGCTTATCTGGCAAGGGCATGGAAGTTACTCCCCTCAACCCGTGACCGATCACTTAAGCAAACGCATGGTGTTGGAAAAACAAATCCCATTGCGGTATGAACGGGCCATCGACGAGGACTTGGCCGGGCGCTTTGCGCGCATGACGCCCATGATGTTCGGCAAAGCGCCCTCTGATCTCCCTGTGCAGAAGCTGACCCGTTTGACCTTTGATTTTGAGATATTGGTTGGAAAGCCCATGTAATTGCTTGCGTGTTGGAGTATGCGTATCAAAGGTAGAAGCGACCAATGCGGGCATCCGTGTAGGGGACGATGGTAATCGTCCCGCGCGGGCGGATTGCCATCCGCCCCTACAAGAACGGTGGGGATTCCGTCATAGAGCGCATTTCTAATGCGTTCTTAAATTGGAAAACCAATGGGATTGATGTATAATGCATAATATGCCCACAAACAGGAGGTGACCCAATGATCCGCGCGTTCCGGGCCACGCTAAAACAACACGGCATACGCTACGCACGCTTTGCCCCGCTGTACATCGCGCTGGCGATCATAGCGGCGGTGAGCAACATATTGTCGGTGCAGGCCACGGGCAATATGACGCAAGCGGCCGCGGAGGCGGGCGCCGACATGATGGGCTTTCTGCTGGCGCTGGCGGTGGCAGGGGGCATAAACGCTTTGGCCGAAGGCGTGTCCGCGCTGCTGCGCCAGCGCTTTTTTGCCAAGGCGCTTCATACCATCCGCCATACATTTGCCCATCGTTTATTGCGCATGCCCTACAAGGATTTTGCGGGCAAAAACAGCGGCGAGGGCGCCTCGCTCTTCACCAACGACGTACCTCAAGCCGCCGCCTTCGCCACCGTCCAGGTACTGTCCCAGCTCTCCCAATTGACCACGCTGGCGGTGTCGGTGGTGTTTATGGCCTTCATCAATTGGTGGCTCACCCTGGCGTACTTTGCCTTCTTTCCATTGTTGGCGGCGCTGCAGGCAAAGATATCCATGCCCATCGGCCAAAAGAGCCTGATCGCTTCCGAGCGCAGGGCGGAGTTTAACGCCGTGGTGGCCGATGCGCTGCAAAACCCGCTCACCATCAAAGCTTACGGGCTGGAAGCCGCCGTGGAGCGCCGGTATGACATCAGCTACATGCGTTATTACGATACCATGTGTCAATACGTCAAAACTCTGGCGGGTTTGGCCCTGGCGGGGGTGTGCGCCACGGTGCTGCCCACCTTTGCGCTGTTTATCGCCGCCGCCGCGGTGGTCATCAGCGGGGGCATGACCCTCTCAGCGTTTATCGCGCTCACCATCATCTCGGGCCCGGTGGCCTCGTGGCTCACCATGTTCGCGCAGGAAATGGCCCATATCCAGCAGGCCTCGGCATCGGCCATTCGGATACTGGACTACGCGCCCAAAGCGCCGGACACCGATTCCGCCACGGTGCGCATCCAAGCATCGAGCAAAGAGGCCGTGATTTTTGACAATGTGTCCTTTGGGTATGGCGAAGGCGAAAACATCTTTGAGAGCGCCACGTTTTCTGTGGAAAAGGGCACGGTGACGGCCATGGCGGGCCCCAGCGGATGCGGCAAAAGCACCGCGCTGAAGCTGATGCTGGGGCTTTACGAACCCGACGAGGGGCGTGTTGCCCTATCGTCAGCCAACGTCACCTACGTACCCCAGGACTGCTGCCTGCTGCCGGTGACGATTCAAGAGAACATCGTCTGCGGGCTGCCCCTGGACGAAGCAAAACTTCTCCTAGCTTGTGAAAACGCGGGGATTTGCGACTTCGTTCAAAGCCTTCCGGAGGGCCTTGAGTCCGTGCTGGCCGAGTCGGCGGCGAATGTGTCGGGCGGGCAAAAGCAGCGCATCGCCATGGCCAGGGCCTTTTATCGGGACGCCGACACCCTGCTGCTGGACGAAGCCACCAGCGCCCTGGATCCCGCCACGGAAAAAGGAGTGCTGGAGGCCTTTCACCATTATGTAAAATCGAACGGCAAGACCGCCGTGGTGGTGGCTCACAGGCAAACCGTGCTCGACATGGCCGACCGGGTGATTTTCCTGGCGAAGGGAGGCGCACAGGCGTGAAAAAGCAAAAAACACAACAATCGGTCGGTTCATTGCGGATTCTTGGGTTTTTGTTCGGATTCGCCCGGCCCCACATGCTGCCCTTTATGATTGGCTTGTTGCTCTACACCTCTCAGCAGGTGACATTTTCGCTGCTGAACGCCACGCTGATGGGCGGGATCACCGGCGCCATCCTGGATGGAAACCCTGCCGGACTGCTCGCCGCCGGCCTCATCGTGCTGGGTATGCTGGCCGTCATGGCGGCGCTGCTGTATGTGGGCGTGGTGCTGTTTGCGGTAGGTGGGCTAAAGACCGCAAGGCGCTTGCAAACCAAGATCTTCCGCACCTATGTGAGCGCCGATATCGAAGGCCGCGCCCACTCGGGGGAGCGATTGTCCGCCCTCAATACCGACGTAACCCACGTCAACCAGCTGTTCGACGGCGCGCTGCCCGGCCTGCTGATGTGGCTGTTCCCCATCGTAACCCTATCCGTCACGGTATTTGCCATCCAGTGGCAGGTGGGCTTGGTTACGGTGGCGGCAGGGTTGTTCGCCATGGGGGGCCAATACCTATTTGCCAAACCCCTGGCCAGAATCGCCAAGGGTACGTTGGAGGCGGTAGCGGCCGCCACCAAAACCGTCGGCGATATCTTCTCCGGCGGCATCATCGCAAGGGTGTTTAAGCTGCAAGAGAACCTGCAAAAGATGTTTGGGCACAGCAACGATCAACTGCTTCGCCTGGCCAACCGGGAGGCTCAGGTGACCGGGGCGCAAAAGCTGTTCTCCGGCATATCCCAGCTGCTGACAACCGGCGGCGTGTTTGTGGTGGGCAGCATCCTGGTTTCTCAGCGGGAGATGTCCCTGGTCACCCTGATGACTATGGTGCCCATGTGCGCCTCCGTTGCCGAAGCCCTGTCGGCCATCGGCGGGGCGTGGGCGGGCATGCAAGCGCCCCTGGAGGCGGGCAAGCGCATCCATGGGCTGCTGGGCGGAGACAACCGGGTGGAGCCCCTGTCCGAACAGAAAGCCCCCGCCGTCTCGGGCGGCTATCGCATCGAAACCAAGGATTTGACCTTCTCCTTCAAAAACACAGAAAAACCCATCCTGTCGGGCGTGAACCTGGCCGTCGAAGAGAATCAGCTGGCCGCCTTCGTAGGGGCGTCGGGCAGCGGCAAATCCACCCTGCTCAAGGTGATTGCCGGGCTCTACGATTGCGAAGCCCTGCACATTACCGTGGGAAACAAGCCCTTTGATTCGACACATATCGAAGGGTGGCGCGGGCATTTTGCCTACGTGGATCAAAGCTGCGCCCTGTTTAACCTAACCGTAGCCGAAAACATCGCCCTGGGCAAGGAAGGCGCGACACCTGAAGAAATCAGGGCCGCCGCGGCCGAAGCCGACGCCGACGCATTTATCCGCGCCCTGCCCCAGGGGTACGACACGCCGGTGGGCGAGGTTGGGGGCATGCTGTCCGGCGGCCAAAGGCAGCGCATCGCCATCGCCCGGGCGCTGATACGCCGCTCCCCCGTGCTGGTCTTCGACGAAGCCACCAGCGCGCTGGACGCCCAAAGCGAAGGGGAAGTGATCGCTACCATCAATCGCCTGCGGGCCAAGCACACCATCCTGATGGCCACCCACAACCTTGCCTCCATACAGCCGGACATTACATTCCGGGTGGAGGACGGCGGGGTGACGGTGGTGTAGGGGCGGCGCATCCCTCTGTAGGGGCGCATATTGTGCGCCCGTCGTACCTTGCCTAACTGCCACAGAGGGTGCGGGCGATCAATGATCGCCCCTACAGAAAACGACGGCGCCACCCTCTGTAGGGGCGCACATTGTGCGCCCGCCGTACCCCGATGTGCAGAAATCACGGACGCGCAAATGCGCGCCCCACAAAAAGCCGCCCTCGCTTTCCTTGAGGGCGGCTTTTGAACGCGCGGAGAATATTACCTGTTCCCGGCCAAATCGTAAGCTTCCTGTATGGCTTTTTGATGGTCGGGACACACCGAAGTACCGGTATTCGTCTGGCTTCCTATCATATGCACGCAGAACTGGCCGGCGAAGTTGTTGCCGGAAACGTAGCTGGCGCCGTGGGGCACCCCGTAGAGGGAAGCGGCGTATGTATTGCCGTCGGACATGGTGAGCCACACCGGCCTGCGCAAGTAGTTGATCGTGCCGCCATAGATGGAGAGGAGCACGGCGGTGTCGGCCGCGGTGGCCGGCTCGGCATCCAGATGCCTGTTGGCGCCCATGGACTGGCAAACGATGTTGAACGACCTGCCCAGCCTGGCATCGGTGAGAACCGCCTTATCCCCTCTAACGAAGCGATTCTGATATGCCGCGTAGAAATTGACCCATGTCTCCAGCTTTACGCCGTTGATGGTGGGCTTGGCGTTGCTGCCGGTGGCGATGCTGTACACCTTGGCTTGGGTGCCGGGACCAGCGATTCCATCTACCTTCAAACCATGGGCCTTTTGAAACGCCCGTACCGCGTTCTCGGTGAGCGTGCCAAAGGTACCGGTGACGCTGCCGCTATAGATGCCTAAATCCTTTAGTTTTTGCTGTAATGCCCGTACATCCTCGCCGGAACTGCCTACCTTTAGCGTGCGGTAGATGGAGGGCGGGGCGGCGTCGGCGGGTTTGTCGTCACCGCCGGTACCGGAGTTGTTGTTGCCACTGGAGGCGCCGCCACTGGAGGAGCCTCCGCCGCTAGCAGTGCCGTATAGCGCCGCTTGCGTGAGGGGGCCAGCCACGCCGTCGGAGGAGAGGCCGTTCTTCTTTTGGAAGTCCCGCACCGCCGCCAGGGTTTTGGAATCGTATGTGCCGTTGACGCTGACGCTGGTGTATCCTATATCTCTGAGCTTCTGTTGCAGGGCCCGCACGTCGCTGCCGGTGCTTCCTGATTTTAGGTTGCGATATACGGTGGTGGACGAACCGCCGCCGGAAGTATCTCCACCCCCGGAACTCCCGGAGCTCGGGCTGCCACCGGCCTCGGCCCAGGTCAGTATGCGAAGCATATCGGAGCGAATATAGCCGGTCGTGCCGTTGTAATTTACATTGTACCACGTCGCGTCGCTTTTTTTGGTGGTGCCCAGCACGGTGACCCTCGCGCCTTTGCTGAGCGTCGCCTTGGAGGAATTGCTGGTGCTGGGCCCACTGCGCAAGGTGACCGTTTTGGCATTTGTGATGGCCTGATCGCTGTACTTGCTGCCGTTTGACGTACCGGCGGAAGAAGAGGACCCGCTGCCGCCGGAAGAGGCGCCGAACAGCTTGGTTTGGGTAAGGGGCCCGGCAATGCCGTCTGCGGTCAGCCCCGCGGATTTTTGATACGCCTTCACGGCGGCCTGTGTCTTGGTACCAAAGGTGCCGGTGACGCTGCCGGTGTAAAATTTCAGATCCTTAAGCTTTTGTTGCAAATTGCGCACGTCGGCGCCCGTGCTGCCAAACTTCAGGTTCCTGTAGGAGGAGGTGGAGGCACTTGTTCCGGAGCCGCCCGAAGTTTCCAGGGCCTTTTGGGTTTTGGCCAGGGGCCCTGCCATAATCTCAAAATGGTCGTCCAAGGGATTAGCGTCGGGGGACTTCACCCGGCCGGTAACATTCGCGCCGTTCTTATCGATTAGCTTTATTTTCCACCACTCGTTGTCCACTGCGACCAACTCAACCACATCGCCAGCCATCAAGTACATCAACACGTCAGTGGTGTTTTCCTTGATGACGGGGAGGTTGTTGGTTTTGCACTTCCCGTAATCGTCGTTCCACGCCGATGCAGAACTCGCCCAACTCAGCGCCAGCAGACAAGCCAGCAGTGCCACGGTTTTTTGTGCGATTCGGATCATGCGATCACTCATGCTCATCCCTCCTACAGTTGTCCACGTTTATTGTATTACAGAAATGTTACTTTGTCAACGCATTTTGTCATAATTAAGATTCCGGAGCACCCCCATAGTATGTAACGCATAAAAAGGGAAAATCCTTGCATCTCCTGCATTATTCGGCACGGCAAACATTGACATCCGGTTAGCGTTCCGCTAGAATGGGAAAACTTAATAAATCAAAAAAAGACCAAAGTGCGGGAGGAATGGTCGATGGGTAAGCTGCGCTATTTTATCCGGCGGCTGCGGAAGATGGATCTGCGGGCAATGTTGCGTACCGCCAATCAGTTGCGCCACAAAGCCGGAAAATCGCGCCTATGGCTGCTGGCGGACATGGCACGCTGCGGGTTGCGCTACGGCGCAGGGTATGTGGACTACAAAATCGCGGAGTTGTATCGCCTGTCGCCCGAGCAGCGGGCCACCCAGATCACCCGGGGCGTGTCCAATGGCATCATAGCGCGGCTGAACGATAAGGCGTACTGGCACTTTTTTGACAACAAAGCCGAGTTTAACGCCCTGTTTTCCCCCCAAGTCAACCGGGATTGGATCGATCTCACCCAGTGTGACGCCGAACAATTCGCCGCTTTCCTGCGGGGCAAGGGACCGGTGATTTGCAAACCCATCGAAGGCTCCAGCGGCCAAGGCATCCAAAAGATAAACCCTGAAGCCTTTACAGATCCAGAGGAGCTCCGGGCCCGCTTGCTGGCCGAGGGCATCGGCATCGTAGAAGAATGCGTGGCGCAGCATCCGGCATTGGCGGCCCTCTGCCCCACCTCGGTGAATACGATCCGTATCGCCACCCTGCTGGGCGATAAAAAAGAGGGTATCGTATACGCTTACCTGCGCATGGGCAACGGCGCGGTGATGGACAATGTGGATTGCGGCGGCATGGCATCCCCCGTAGACTTGGCGACCGGCGCCCTCAGCGGCGTAGGCGCCGACAAACAAGGCAATGCCCACGAGGTTCATCCCATGACAGGGGTGCGCATCCCCGGCACAATCATCCCCTTCTGGCAGGAGGCGGCGGAGATGTGCCTTGCCGCTGCAAAAGTCATACCCCAGGTGCGTTTTGTGGCCTGGGATGTGGCCATCACCGATCAGGGCCCGAAGTTTATCGAAGGCAACAGCTTCCCCAGCCACGCGATCCCCCAGTTCGCCGCCCACTTCCCCGATGGCATCGGCATTTTACCCAGGTTTGAGGAGTTTATCGATCTATGAAACCTATATTTTCGTTTTTTACGCCCGCCGACTTCGGGCGCGTGTACCACTTTCTTCGCAGCGCCGAAGCCAACGACCGCCTCGCCTACGATCGGGTGCGCCTTCAGTTTTGTTTTGCCCTGCACACCGAATTTGTCAACGTCCAGGGGGGATTTGGGCGCACCTGCGGCCTGTGGCAGGATGATAATGGCATCGTTTCCCTGGCGCTCACCGAGGGCGGCAATCAATGGGCGGAAACCTTTTTTGCCTTCCGGTCCGAAAAGGACAAGACGGCAGAACTGCTGGGCCGGATGTGCGACTTTGCCGAACGCTTCACCAGCAAGGTATCCGACGACCGCCAAAACAATCACTACAACCTTTGCGTCGCCGACGACGATGAAATTCTCTGCGCCTTCGTATCCGAAAGAGGCTACACAAAAACCGGGCAAAAGCAGCGCCTCCTGATCAAAACCTATCCCAAGGAACCGGAGAAAGTGATACTCCCCGAAGGGTTTACCATCCGGGACGCCCGGTCCACATCCCCCTTTGATTCGGCGCTGGCCCACAACCATTCCTTTCGCTACAACCAGGAGAACGACGGATGCGAAAAGGGCTTTGCCGCGATGCGCGCCATGCCCGACTATCGCCCGGAGCTGGACTTGGCGCTGTTCGATCCGGAAGGCCAGCCCGCCGGACTCGCCAACTTTTGGGTGAGTGAACGGTCCCCCACGGCCAGCTTGGAGCCCCTGGGTACGGTGTGGTGGTACAGGCGCATGGGCCTGGGCAAGGCGCTGATCACCGAAGGCATCAACCGCACCCGGGCCTACGGCTGCACGGCGCTCATCGGCGGGGATCAGCGGTTTTATTGGGATTTGGGTTTTGAGCCCCAAAGGGAGCATGGTTTTTGGGCGTGGGCGTCGGAATCCCTCCGCCACTGAGATAGCCCTCCCTTTAACCTTAACTTGACCCACAGCTTCTGTTCTCCAGCAGCGGGACGCCGAAGGCGGCGTCCCCTACGATGGAAAAACGACCGGAATGGCCGTAATCTTGTAGGGGACGCCGCCCTCGGCGTCCCGGTGCTTGGAAAAAGGTCTAGATTCATTCTACGGCGCTTTTGACAATAACAATCTTGCATTCACCGCGCAAACTATGTACAATAGAAGAGGCGTTTAATCGCCTCTTTTTTGGCGCACAATCTCACAGAAGATCATCAAGGGAAAAGGAAGGGAAAAGCATGCAGATCATCGTTCGGGACAACCCTCAACAGGTCGCCGAGGTAGCGGCGGCCCTTATACGCGCACAAGTGTTGCGCAAGCCGGAGACCGTGCTCGGCCTGGCTACCGGCTCCACCCCCGTCCCGCTGTACGACGCGCTGGTGCGTTTGCACAGCGCAGGCGAGGCCGACATGTCGCGCATCACCACCTACAATCTGGACGAGTATGTGGGCTTGGCCCCCGATCATGACCAGAGCTATCACTACTTTATGTGGGAGAAGCTGTTCTACGGGATCGGCGTGGATCCAGGCCAGGTGCACCTGCCCAGCGGCATCGCCGAGGACCTGGACGCGGAATGTCTGCGGTACGAGGAGAGCATCCAGGCGGCAGGCGGCATCGACTTGCAGGTGCTGGGCATCGGCCTCAACGGGCACATCGGCTTTAACGAACCCGGCGACACCTTCTCCAACCGCACCTGTGTCGCCGAGCTTACCGAGAGCACCATCCAGGCCAACCGCCGTTTCTTTGATTCGGAGGACCAGGTGCCGCGCCGCGCCCTCACCATGGGCATCCGCACCATCTTCCAATCCAGGGAGATTCTGCTGATCGCCTGCGGAGCCGCTAAGGCCGGTATCATCGCCCAAACGGTACACGGCCCCATCATCTCCCAAGTGCCGGCCAGCGTGCTGCAACTGCATCCCAATGCCCGGCTCTTGTTGGACAAAGAGGCGGCGGCCGAACTGTAAAAGGAGCATACCATGCAAAAATTCACCGTCTCCCAAAGCAAACTGGCGCCCCACGACCTCGAGCTGTGGACGCTGTCCGGCGCGGGGCACGAGGTGCGCATCCTCCCCCAACTGGGCTTCAATCTGTATTACTGGACGTTCCAGGGTAAGGAGATGCTGATGGCGCCCCCGGATGTGACCGACCTGGGCGACTGCAATTACGGCATCCCCCTGCTCTTCCCCACCCCTAACCGGGTGCGGGACGCCGCCTATACCTGGCGGGGCAAGCGCTACAAGCAACAAAAGCGGGGCCGGGAGGTGCACAGCCACGGCCTGGTGCGAGATGAAGCCTTCAACCTGCGCTGCTGGGCCGAGGACGATACCGCCTGGGCCGAAGGGATCATCACCATCGATCCGTCCAGCCCCCTCTACGAGGCGTACCCCTTCCCCTGCCGCCTGACCGTCACCTACGGGCTGAGCGCGGACGGCCTGCGCCTCTACGTGCGGGTGGACAACACCGGCCAGGACGACCTGCCCTTCGGTTTTGCCATCCACCCCTACTTCAGCAAGCGGGGCGACGCCAACAACGTGTTCATCACCATGCCCCTCACCCGCACCTACGAGAATGACGAGGAGCTGCTGCCCTCCGGCAACATACTGGATGTTTCGGGCACAGACCTGGACATCAGCGACTGCCTGCACAGCGTGGAGAGCCTGAACCTAGACAACGTCTATTGCGGTATGACCCAGGATCACTGCGCCACCGTCGTGTATCCGGGCTCGGCGCGGCTCACACTTCGCGGAGGCGACGCCTTCCGGCAGCTCATCGTATTCACCCCCAAAACCCGCAACGGCTTTTGCATCGAGCACCAAACCTGCTCCACCGACGCCCTCAACCTCCACGCCAAGGGATTGCTGACCGAGGCGGGGCTGCTTATATTGCCTGCGGGGCAGAGCTGGCATAGTTGGATCAGCCTTACGGTAGAGGCGCTTTCATAAAAGATACACCACGAATGAAGAGTACGGCACACCGTTCCAGTAGGGGCGATTATGAATCGCCCGCCAACCTTCTCGGGCGATTACTAATCGCCCCTACAGAAACGGCAGGGTCTCCCTTTGTAGGGCGCGGCGCCTCGACGCGCCGTCGCATTGCCACAAAGCCACGTTATTCGGGGCGAATCACGGCGCGCCGAGGGCGTCGCGCCCTACGCTTGATTCGCATTTGTACATTCCAGATGAAAGGGGAGTTTCCATGCGCATTGGCATCATCGGCCTGGGCCTCATCGGCGGCAGTTACGCCATGGCCCTGGGCGCAACGCCCGGCGCGGAGCCGGACTTCATCTGGGCGGTAGAGCGGGATGCGGCCATACGCTCCGATGCAGTGAGCGCAGGCGTGGTGGACGCGGCATTCGCCCACATCGGCGACGCGCCCATCGAGGAGACCGACGTGGCGCTGCTCTGCCTGCATCCGGCGGCCTGCGTAAAAATGCTTCCTCTCATCGCGTCCCGGCTTCGCCCCGGCGCGATCCTCAGCGATGTGTGCGGCATCAAAAAACCCCTCGCCGCCAAAGCGCGGCAGGTGTTGCCAAACAGCGACGCCGGGCCCTGGTTCATCAGCGGCCACCCCATGGCGGGCAGGGAGCGGGGCGGGTTTGGCAACGCGTCGCCCACCCTGTTTCAACAGGCCCACTATCTTCTGTGCCCCGAGGATGCGCCCCCGGTCGCAGTGGAGAGGCTGCGGACACTGGCCATGCGCATCGGTTGCGCCGACGTGATCCTGACCGATCCGGACACCCACGACGCCAACATCGCCTACACCAGCCAGATGATGCACGTGCTGGCGCTGGCCATCTGTGAACAGCGACCCTTCGCGGGCAGTTTTGGCTTTGAAGGCAACAGCTTTCGGGGCGCGACGCGGGTGGCGGCCTTGGAAGCCGACCTGTGGGCCGAGCTCTTTTGGGACAACCGGGAAGCGCTGGCCCAGGTGCTGGAGGAGCTCACCGGCAAGCTGGGCGAATACCGCGCCCTGCTGGTTGGTGGCGACCGGGAGGCCCTGGCCCGCAGGCTGCGGGAGACCTCGGAGATGAAGAAGAGGGGATAGGGATTAGAGATTAGGGATTAGGGGATAGAGATGGCTGACGTACAAACCGTTCAGGTAAAAGCATTTGGTGAAACCTATGACATCATCATCCAGCCGGGCATCTTGAATGCCCCCGCCGTGCTGGCGAAATACCTGGCACCGTGGCGAGGCAAGCGTTGCGCCATCGTAGCCGACGCCTGCACCGGGCCGCTCTTCGGCGAGCGGGCGCTGGCCGCACTGGCTAAAGCGGGCATCCAAGGCCAACTGTTCACCGTACCCGCCGGTGAAGCCAGCAAGAGCCACGGGCAGTTGCTTTGGCTGTACGACTGTTTTCTGGATATGTCCCTCACCCGTACCGATCTGGTGATGGCCCTGGGCGGCGGGGTGGTGGGCGATCTGGCCGGATATGCGGCCGCCAGTTATCAGCGGGGCGTCACCCTGGTGCAGGTTCCCACCACGCTGCTGGCCCAGGTGGATTCCTCGGTGGGGGGCAAAGTGGCGGTGAACCTGCCCCGGGGCAAGAACCTGGTGGGCGCCTTTTGGCAGCCCTCCCTGGTGATCGCCGATCCGGACACCCTGGACACCCTGGACCCGCGGGAGTTCGGCGCAGGGCTGGGCGAGGTGATCAAGTACGGTTGCATCGCCGACGCCGCGCTGTTTGAGCGGTTCGAAAGCCTTCATAACCGGCAGGCCCTTCGCCCCGAGTTGCCCGGCATCATCGCCCGCTGCTGCCGGATCAAAGCCGGCTACGTGGCGCGCGATCCCCTGGATCACGGCGTACGCATGGAATTGAATTTCGGCCACACCCTAGGCCACGCGCTGGAAAACGCGCTGGGCTACGGTGAAGTGCTCCACGGCGAGGCGGTGTGCGTGGGTATGGTGGCGGCGGCCCGCTGGGGTGAAGCGCTGGGCATAACGCCTCCGGGCACAGCCAACCGGATCGCCGCGCTGCTGGCCAAATACGATCTGCCCATAGCCGCCCCCCCATCGGTATCTACCGACACGTTACTGAGCGTCATGGCGCTGGACAAAAAAGCGGCGGGCCATACCGTGCGCCTGATATTGCTGGAAGACATCGGTCGCGCCACGGTGCGGAGCGTGGAGCGGGATACGTTGGCGGAATTGATGTTGACGGTAGGCGCGACGTTCCTGTAGGGGCGATTATCAATCGCCCGCCAACCTTTTCGGGCGATTGATAATCGCCCCTACAGGATTGTGGCCATCCCACACCGCAACCCATTGTTCACTGTTCATTGTTCATTGACTGGAGGCCCCCCATGCGAATCATCTCCCCCCGCCCATTGAGCGGTACCCTCCGCATCATGCCCAGCAAAAGCGCCTCCCACCGGGCGCTGATTTGCGCGGCCCTGGCCGGGGGCGAGAGCGTTATAGCGCCGATCCAGCGCTCCCAGGATGTGGAGGCGACCCTGGCCTGTTTGGAGGGTATGGGTTTGACGCGGGCGGCGGACATGGGTGAAGGGATCCGGTTGATGGAAAGAGTACCGCACCTGCGGCGCATCGCACCTTGCGGCGAATCCGGCTCCACGCTGCGTTTTTTGCTGCCTCTGGCCCTAGACGGCGGTCCGCCGGTACGCTTTGAGGGTACGGAGCGGCTGCTCCAGCGTCCGCTGGATGCCTATCGCGGGCTGTTCGCCCGGCACTGTACGGGGCACCGATGGGTGGATGAGCCGGGGGCGATTACGATCAGCGGACAGCTGCGCAGCGGCAAATTTACTTTGCCGGGCAACGTGTCCAGCCAGTTTGTGAGCGGGCTGCTGTTTGCCCTGCCCCGCCTGGGGGGGGATTCCACCATCCGGTTGACCGGCGCGGTGGAGTCCCGCGCTTACATCGATTTAACGCTGGCCGCCCTGGCCCGGAGCGGTATCGAAGCCCGCTGGCTGGACGAACGCACCCTGGCCATGGCAGGCGGGCAGCGCGGACGGCCCGGTGCATATGCCGTGGAGGGCGATTGGTCTCACGCGGCCTTTTACCTGGTAGCCGGGCTGATCGGCGGGCCGGTGGGGCTCACCGGGCTGGATGCCGCCAGCCTGCAAGGCGACCGGGCCGTGATCGACGTGCTGCGGGGTATGGGCGGCAATATCCGGCAAGAGGGTGAAGGTTGGGTTGCGTCCCCATCCGCGCTCCACGGCGCGTCCATCGACGCTTCCCAGATACCCGACCTGGTTCCTGCCCTGGCCGTGGCGGCCTGCGCGGCCCAAGGGCGCACGGTAATCCACAATGCCGCCCGGCTTCGCATCAAAGAGAGCGACCGCCTGGCCGCGCTGCGGGCCGAGCTGGGGGCGCTGGGCGCTGCCATCCAAGAGCGGCCGGACGGACTGGTGATCGACGGAGGCGCCCCGTTGCAGGGCGGCCCGGTCACCAGCCACAACGACCACCGCATCGCCATGGCGCTGGCGGTGGCGGCGGCCCTTTGCGCTTCTCCAATGGCATTGACCGGAAGCGAGGCAGTGCAAAAATCAGCGCCGCATTTTTGGGATGAATACGCACAGCTAGGAGGAAAAAGCGATGCGCGGACAGTGGGGGAATAAGCTGCAACTGAGCCTTTTTGGCGAATCCCATGGCGAGGCGGTGGGCGTGGTGATCGACGGATTACCCGCCGGAATCGCGCTGGATATGGAGGCCGTAGGGCAGGATCTGGCGCGCCGCTCCCCGGGCCGGGATCCCACCGCCACCCAGCGCCGGGAGCCCGACACTGTGCGGGTGCTCTCCGGCCTGTACCGGGGCAAGACCACGGGCGCCCCCCTGTGCGGTTTGATCGACAATGTAGGCGCTCGCTCCCAGGATTACGAGGCGCTGCTCACCGTGATGCGCCCCGGCCACGCCGACTATACCGGCTGGGTGAAGTACAAGGGTTTCAACGATCCCCGGGGCGGCGGGCATTTTTCCGGCAGGCTCACCGCGCCCCTGGTATTTGCCGGGGCGGTGGCGCGGCAGGTGCTGGCGCGGGACGGCGTCACCGTGGGCGCCCATATCCAGAGCATCCACACCGCACGGGACATCCTGCTGGACGACGCCGCCGTCACCGCCGAGTCCCTGGACGCCTTGCGGGCCATGCGCTTTCCGTTGTTGGATCCCAGCGTCGAGGAAACGATGCGGGACGAGATCGAGCGGGCTCGGACCGCCGGTGATTCGGTGGGCGGCGTAGTGGCCTGCGCCGCCGTAGGCGTGCCTGCGGGCTGGGGCGAACCCTTCTTTGGATCGGTGGAGAGCGTGCTGGCCGGCCTGCTGTTCTCCATCCCGGCGGTAAAAGGCGTCTCTTTCGGCGGCGGCTTTGGGCTCACCACCAAGTTAGGAAGCGAAGCCAACGATCCCTTCCTGATGGACGGCGAAGATATTCGTACCACCACCAACCATCACGGCGGCATCCTGGGCGGCATCACCAGCGGCATGCCCATCACCGTGCGGGTGGGGCTTAAGCCCACCCCTTCCATCTCACGAACCCAGCGTACGGTGGATCTGCGCACCCGACAACCTGCGGAGATCAACGTGGGAGGGCGGCACGATCCGTGCATCGTACCCAGGGCCGTGCCGGTGATAGAGAGCGCGGCGCTGCTGGGCCTGCTGTCCCTGGCGCTGGAGGTGGACGGGCGATGAGCGATCTATTAGCATTGCGCGAAGGCATCGACCGGGTGGACGCTCAAATCCTCCGCCTCTTTGCGGAACGCATGACCCTGGCCCGCCGCGTCGGGGAGTACAAGCGGGCCCATAACCTGCCCATACTCGACCCGGAGCGGGAGCGCAGCCTGATCGCCTCCCGCGTAGCCCAGCTCGACGATCCGAATCTTTCCGGCCCGGTCACCGAGTTGTTCGAGACGCTAATGCGTCTGAGCCGCGAGGCACAAGAATGAAAAATCAGCACATCTACCTGATCGGCATGCCGGGCAGCGGCAAAACCACCCTGGGCCAGGCATTGTCCGCCTCCCTTTCCCTGCCTTTCGCGGATGTAGACGCCCGCATCGAAGCCTTCGCCAACATGCCCATCACCCAGATATTTCCCGAGCGGGGCGAGGAGGCCTTCCGGCGGATGGAGGGCGAGGCCCTGGCCCAATGCGCAGCCGAGCCGCCCCAAGTGATCGCCACAGGCGGCGGCGTAGTGCTGCGGGAAGCCAACATAGCCCTTATGCGAGCCACGGGCACGGTGCTGTGGATCGACCGGCCCCTTAAGCACATACTGGGCGATGTGCGCCAGGATACCCGCCCCCTGCTGGCGGGAGACGCCGCCGAAAGGCTGCGCACACTCCATGTCCAGCGCGAGGCGCTGTACCGGGGGGCGTCGCATCATCGGGTGGATAACGTTGGCATGGAGGAGCAGGGGTTACGGCAAGCGCTGGCGATGCTAAAACAAACTGTGCCCCAATCGTAGGGGCGGATTCTATATCCGCCCTGCCCGGGGCGGATTCTATATCCGCCCTGCCCTGGATACGATTACGACACCACGTGCGATTGCGGCATCTCGGGCGGATATGGAATCCGCCCCTACGTTGGCCGAGGTTGTTTGAAAATATAACGATCAAAACCATCTGTTCAGAAAATTTGTGTTTAGGGAAGATAACATCATGAAAAAAAACTACAGCCGATGACCCACGATGATTTTAGCGCGCTCCTGAATGGCCCCCACGCATCCTACTACACAGGCCGGTGGGAATATTTCAAAGAAGCCATAGCCATCATTCATAGCCAATCATTCGAAGGCATTGTGGAGTTAGGCCCCGGACACATGCCCTTGGTGAAACATTCGGATGTTATCCTCAACCCGCTGGACGACCAATTCGGCAAACCAAACGAAATTTATGGGAACGTTCACACATTCGACGCTACCCAGAAACCTTGGCCCATCCAAGACAAAACCTATGATTTATTTGTAGCGTTGCAGGTATGGGAACATTTGGACAACAAGCAAACAAGGGCTTTTCGAGAAGTAATGCGAATAGCACGAGCAGCCATATTGTCTTTCCCTTATCAATGGGGCGGCGGAGAGGAAAAGCCCAGCCACCGCGCCCACAGGGACATTGATTGGGAATTGATCAACGATTGGACACTGGGCATACCCCCTGTAAAGACAATCGAAATCCCTCGCACCGGGCCTGAATTTTCCAAAGGGCCGCGTTTGATTTGTTATTGGGTATTTGACGCATAGCAAAAAGCACTGTTGCTCCACACGGAAACAGCGACTATAATAGCTTCAGTAAAATACACGGACGGGATGAATTCACCATGCGTTTTAACCCGGATATCCATCATAGGCGCTCCATACGGTTGAAGCACTTTGATTATTCATCAAAGGGTATGTATTTCGTGACGATATGCACGCAGGACAGAGCCACGTTGTTCGGTGAAATCGTAGGGGCGGATTCCATATCCGCCCTGGGTTCCGAAGCCGTAGGGGCGGATTCCATATCCGCCCGAATGGCCTTGAATGACGCTGGAAAAATGATAGAAACCCTGTATCACGATACAATGCATCAATTCGATGGTGTCTCCTCCGCAAAACATATTCTAATGCCAAACCATTTTCATGGGATCATCGTTATGGATCGGGCGGATATGGAATCCAGGGCGGATATGGAATCCGCCCCTACATTGTCCGAGGTCATTCAATCATTCAAGAGAAATACAACAATCAAATACATCAATGCAGTGAAAGAAGGAAATTTTCCGCCCTTCAACAAAAAAATATGGCAACGTGATTATTATGAGCGCGTAATAAGAGATGAGGCCGAATACCAGCGGACATGGCAATACATTGACGAAAATCCGGGCCGATGGGCCCAAGACAGATACCATCCATCCCACGCATTATCCATCTGTTAATGAAAGGACTCATTCCATTGCAACAGCAAACACAATCCCTTCGCCTTCGGGACAAGATCGCACAATTAATCCGCTGGGAACCCGACTTCACCCGCCTGTTTTTCCGGCTGGTGATCCCCATCGCCCTGCAAAACCTGGTGGGCGCGTCCCTGCACATCGTGGACAACATCATGGTCAGCGGCCTGGGCGAGATTTCGGCGGCGGGCGTAGCCCAGGCCAACCGCATCACCTTCATTGTGCAGCTCTTTCAGTTCGGCGTCACCAGCGGGGCGGGTATATTCGCCGCCCAGTACTGGGGCAAACGGGACGTGGGCGGCATGCGCCGGGTGCAGGGCCTGGCGCTTCGGCTCAACGCCGGCATCGGCCTAGCGGTCTTTGCCCTGGTGCAGTGCTGGCCCGAAGGTGTGCTGAGCGTTTTTTTGCCCGCCGGTGAAAGCTTCGACGCCGGGCTGCAATACCTGCGCATCATCTCCCTCGGCTACCTGCTCACCGCCATCGACAGCGTGTTTCAGATGATGCTCAAGTCCTCGGAGCGGGCCCGGGTGCCCATGGCCGCCAGCATCATCGCCATTGCGACCAACACCGTGCTCAACTATGGGCTGATCTACGGCAGGCTGGGCCTGCCCGCCATGGGCGTACAGGGCGTGGCTATGTCCACGGTATTCGCCACGGCGCTGAGCCTTACCATCAACGTAACGGTAAGCTATCGCAAAAAGCTGGCCCCCGCCGCCCGCCTCCACGATCTGCGGATGCCCGACCGCGCCTTCCTGGCCCGCTTTTTCCGCACCGCCAGCCCGGTGGTGCTCAACGAGGGGCTGTGGGCGGTGGGCACCACGGTGTACAGCGTGGTATACGGCCGCATGGGCGACGGCATGGTGGCGGCCATGTCCATCGTGGGTACGGTGGATCAACTGGTATTCGTGCTGGGCTGGGGTATCATGCACGCTTCCTCGGTGATCGTAGGCCGCAGTATCGGCGCGGGCCAGGAGGAGGAGGCCTATCTGTACGCCAAACGGATGCTGATGGTGGCCGTGGTAGCCATGTCCGCCATGGGCGTGATCCTGCTGAGCACGCGGGGACCCATCGTAAGCCTGTTCCGCTACGGCGAGGAAACCCTGGCTATGGCCAAACAGCTGCTCCTGATCTCCTCTTTTTTCTTGGCAGTGCGGGCCTTCAACGCGGTAAACGTGGTAGGCGTGCTGCGCTCGGGCGGAGACACGGTATTCAGCATGACGCTGGATGTATGCGTGCTGTGGCTGGTGGGCGTGCCCCTGGCCTTGCTGGGCGGGCTGGCTTGGCAGTGGACGCTGCCAGCCGTATACCTGATCAACCAGGGCGAGGAATGCCTGAAGGTGCTCATCGGCCTGCCCCGCTTTATCTCAAAGAAATGGATCAGGAACCTCGTAAAAAATGATGAACCAACATAGGAGGACCCGTTATGCACGAATATGACTATGAGCTGGTAGGCAAGATCGGCTCCATGGCGCTCATCCGCCCCGAGGACAACGACATCGACTACAACATCATCGCCCGGTTGGGTGAGCAGCTGCGGCCCGGCATGATCTGGGTCTCCTCGGGCGCGGCGGAAATCGGGCGGCTGGATTATCTCAAGCGAAGCGGCTTGGAGCTTTCCGGTGATCCCGCCGACATCAAGACCGACTACGCCGCCCAGGGCCAGGCCATCCTGATGGCGGAATACCGGCGGTTCATCCGCCCATCGTATTCGGTGCGGCAGGTGCTGGT
>Ga0123353_10000557_pt1 | contig 45769 bp, 25 predicted proteins | sample TergutLab28metaG_3_FD_92763 | JGI IMG/M metagenome (GOLD analysis project Ga0123353, IMG submission 92763) | Labiotermes labralis P3 segment gut microbial communities from Petit-Saut dam, French Guiana - Lab288 P3 | ecosystem: Host-associated > Arthropoda: Insects > Digestive system > Gut ... | reverse complement strand
TGGCTCCGATTTTAAATTATGGTCGAAAGCATTGCCTAAAACATTAATTGCCTTAGTTACAGGAATTGTTGCAGTTCTTGTGGCGGTAGTGGTGTCGTTTTTTGTGTTTAAAGATTCCGGAATTACCACTTTAAATAAAGTAGCAGGGATGATGGCAGGGTTTTATAACGGAGGCTCAATGAATTTTTTCGCTGTAGGTAAAGGACTTGATGTTGATGAAACGCGCATTATCATAACTTTAACCTCTGAAATGATCATCGTTTTCCCATTCTTAATCTTTTTAACAGCAGGAGGCTACAAACTTTTCCGCTGGCTATTGCCTTTTAAAGATGAAGCTATGGTTGTTGATAAAACCGACCCCAAAGAACCGGTGTTAAACGATATTGAAAATTACGACGGAATGCTCACAAAAAAGGTATTTCCAAAAACTATGCTTGGGTTTTTGCTATCTCTCGGGTGTGTCATTGTTGGAGCAGGTCTCTCTTTCCTCATAACCGGCGGATTAAACGAATTAGTTATCATATTAACGATTACCACTTTGGCAATTACTGCTTCTTTTAATAAAAAAATTCGGATGTTGCCCAGAACTTTTGAATTAGGAATGTTTTTTATCTTGATATTCAGCATAATCGTAGCCGCTCAATTTAATTTGGTTACCTTTGTTGGTGAAGCACTTCAAATATTCCTTTTCGTTTTAGCTATAACATTGATCACGATTGCTTTACATTTGATTTTGTGTCGGATTTTTAAAATACCGGGCGATTTATATTCTGTGGCTATTGTAGGGATGTTGTGTTCGCCGCCATTTATACCGCCAGTTGTAGCCGCTATGGGAAATCGTAAAGTGTTGATTAGCGGGATTACTATCGGACTTGTGGGATACGCCATTGGTACTTACATAGGAGTAGGAATGGGGCTTTTATTGGGGTTGTTTTAAAAAAAATAATTTTTACAGGGTATTATCCCGACGTAATTGTCAGGGGAAATATTTTGTAGTTCCTTTTTTATCTTGTTTGAAACATTCAAATTCTCAATAAAATCGGCAATTATCTCTTTTGTAATAGGTTTGCCACGCGTGGCATCCCTTAATGCTTCGTAAGGCTCGGGATAGTTTTCTCTTCTTAAAATAGTTTGAATAGCTTCTGCAACGATTGCCCAATTTTTCTCCAAATCTTCACTAAGTTTTTCTTTATTAATAATGAGCTTGTTGATTCCGCATTGCAGCGATTTTAATGCTACGATACTGTGGGCAATGGGAACGCCGATATTTCGCGTTACAGTGCTATCGGTTAGGTCGCGTTGCAGGCGTGAAACCGGCAATTTGGCAGCAAGTTCTTCAAACAAAGCATTGGCAACGCAAATGTTTCCTTCCGCATTTTCAAAATCTATGGGATTTACTTTGTGGGGCATTGCAGAAGAACCTATCTCTTTTTCTTTAACTTTTTGAATAAAGTAGTTCATAGAGATATAAGTCCACACATCACGGGCAAAATCAAGCAAGATGGTGTTGATGCGTTTCAGCGTATCGAAATAGGCTGCCATCATGTCGTAATGTTCTATTTGTGTGGTGGTTTGCAAACGTTTCAATTCTAATTTTTCTTCTAAAAAACGATTTCCGAAGGCTACCCAGTCAATTTCGGGGAAAGCCACATGGTGGGCGTTAAAATTGCCGGTTGCGCCGCCAAATTTTCCGCAGAAGGAAATATTTTCAAAAAATGCTAATTGATTTTCAATACGTTCATAAAACACAAACCACTCTTTTCCCATAGTTGTTGGAGAGGCAGGCTGTCCATGCGTATGCGCCAGCATCGGAATTTGCATCCATCCCATCGCACATTTGCGCAACAGTTGTTGCACATTCTCAATCTCTTCAAACCAAACATCCCGATGAAACTCCTTCATTAAATACGGAATTGCAGTGTTGTTAATATCTTGCGATGTTAACCCAAAATGAATAAATTCTTTATATTCGGATAACTGCAAAGTATCAAACTTTTCCTTTAAAAAATACTCTACCGCTTTTACATCGTGATTCGTTATATTTTCAATATCAATGATATGCAAAGCATCTTCTGCTGAAAAGTTACGATAGATGGTACGCAGAGCATCAAAAATGGATGGATCTATAACTTTTAACTGCGGTAGTGGAAGTTCACATAACGCAATAAAATATTCAATCTCAACGAGTGTTCTTGCCCTTAATAAGGCAAACTCTGAAAAATAATCGGACAATTCGGAAACGTACTTGTAATATCTTCCGTCAATGGCTGATATTGCGGTTAATCTAGTTACAGTCATACTTTAAAAATAGGAGTTACAAAGAAACAACATTTTTTTAAATAGAAAGAGCATATTTTATAAAAGCGTAGAGACGCGGCATGCCACGTCTCTACAAAACCATGTGATTCCAGCAGGATTCAAACCTGCAACCTTCTGATCCGTAGTCAGATACTCTATTCAGTTGAGCTATGGAACCGTTTTAGCGCGGCAAAAATAGAGTTTTTTTTTAATTAGATGATGTTTATTATTTTTCATACTCATCTGTAATATCCATTACGCATCTTACCGAGTTTGCCTGAAATTTGTTAATATTCGGTGTTTCGGCTTCAGCTTGATCGAAAAACAGTTTGAGAACCTTAGCTTTTTCAGAGGCCCCTATTTGGGTTTGAGAACTCCAAAACATGGTTTGTTGACCTACAAAAGAAACAAAATTTCCTGCAGCCAAACCGGCAGGATAGCAGTTCAGCCTACTCTCGTTTGTTCCTGAACCTGTGAGGGTAAACCAACCATATACAGACTTGAGTTTTTGTCCGGTAATTTCGGGTGTACCAAGATAATAAAATAGGTTGTCAAAATCTTTAGCATTGGGTAAGCGCCACCCATTCGGGCAAATTCCCTGAACACTATCTTTTACCGAGGTTTCGTTTACTATCGTTCCAACTGCTGCGCACCAATTATACAAAAGACCTAATGAGTTTCTAATATTTTCTGTAAGATAATCGGTATAAGGAGATTCTTCAAAATCCCGAGCATCTATATAATAAGGCTTATTAATATTAACGGATTGATTGTAAGTGGCAACAGAAATTGTATCACCGAAACGGGAACTTTCCGTATCATATCTTGTTACCCTTAAATTCTCATTCATCCAGAGCGTATTACCAAAACGTTTAACCCCGTATCTGTTTCTATCAATATCTAAGACAAAAGTAGGAACAGGTTTTAATTCCGGTTTCGGTGGTTCTGGCGGTTGTGGCTCACACGATGAACCTAAAACAAATAAAACAAAAATGAGTGAAACTACTACTAACAAAGAATTATTTTTCATACTAATGATTTTTTTTATCGCTGCAAAAATATTTTTTTTTACTTTGCAACATCATTCTTAAATCTAAAATCTAAAATGAATTACAACTACATCGTCATAGAGGGCTGTATCGGCGCAGGTAAAACATCATTAGCCGAAATGCTGGCTGCAGAATTTAATGCCGAATTGATTTTAGAGCGATTTGTCGATAATCCTTTTTTGGCAAAGTTTTATAAAGACCCTACCCATTATGCGTTTCCTGTGGAGATGACTTTTCTAATAGACCGGTACCAACAATTGAAGAGTTTACTTTCTAAAAGAGACCTTTTTACAGATTTGGTGATTGCCGATTATTTTATTGACAAATGTGCTATTTTTTCAAAAAACAACTTACAACAAGATGAATACAACCTGTTCTTGAAAGGTTATGAAATAATTACCGGTTTTTTACCCAAACCCGATATTCTTGTTTATCTTTATAACACTCCTGAAAACCTGTTGAAAAATATTGCCAAAAGAGGAAGAGACTTTGAACAGGATATTCAAGCAGAATATTTGGCAAAAATTCAGGATAACTATTTAACTTTTTTTAAGCAACGTGCCCAATTCCCAATTTTGATTATTGAGGCAAACGAACTGGATTTTGTGAACAGGGTTAATGATTACCAAAATATTAAAACATTATTTAATAATCAATATGATATAGGAGTACATCGAATTATTCTTTGATATTAACCATTAATTTCGACTACGCTCAATTACCAAATCATTAACCATTAATCACTATTATACTATTTTTCTGTTTTTGCCGTTTCTTTTGAAAACTGATTTTCATGAATAAAAACTACTATTGTGTTATCATGGCAGGTGGAATTGGTGTACGTTTCTGGCCTACCAGCAGAACCGAAACTCCTAAACAATTTATTGATATTCTGGGTGATGGGCATACGCTCATTCAAAAAACATACGACAGATTTAAGAAGATTTGCCCCAAAGAAAATATTTATGTTGTAACCAATGCAATGTACAAAAACTTGGTTAAAAAGCAATTGCCTGATATAAAAGATGACCAGATTGTGTTGGAACCTGCCAGACGCAACACCGCCCCTTGCATTGCTTATGCAAACTATAAAATTAAAGATAAAAACCCAAATGCCATTGTTGTAGTTGCTCCTTCCGATCACATTATTCTTAAAGAAGATATTTTTTTAGATGTAATTAAAGAAGGGTTACATACTGTTGAACAAAATGATTGGTTGCTTACTATTGGTATCCGCCCCTCTTATCCAAATACAGGATATGGTTATATTCAATATAATGAAGATAGAGCGTATGAAAAAAATGGAGCTATTTATGAAGTAAAAACTTTTATGGAAAAACCAGAATTAGAAATGGCACAGCAATTTATTGACAGTGGCGATTTCCTTTGGAATTCAGGCATCTTTATGTGGTCGCTTAAAACCATTGAAAGTGCTTTTCAAATGTTTTTACCGGAAGTAGATTCTTTGTTTAAACAAGGAGATGGATTGTACAATACACCGGATGAAGCAGCATTCATTCAAAAAATTTATGAAATGTGCAGAAATATTTCGGTAGACTACGGTATCATGGAAAAAGCTCAAAATGTTCATGTTTATGCCGCCGAATTCGGATGGTCAGATTTAGGAACATGGGGTGCACTTTATGATATTAATCCCAAAGATGATAACCAAAATTCTATCGTTGGAAAGCGTGTTAAAACTTATGATACCAAAGGATGTATCGTGAATGTAAAGCCTTATAAAGTTACGGTCTTACAAGGGTTGGAAGATTTAATCATTGTGGATACTGATGATGTGCTTTTGATTTGTAAACGTTCCGAAGAACAACAGATCAGACAATATGCTAACGATGTAAAATTAGACTTCGGAGAGAGATATTGCTAATTTAGCAGATAATGACTTTGGTAGAAAAATACAAATTTCTTGTAGATTATTTCTCTGAACATAGTCCCAATGCGGCATCTGAACTTCACTTTTCAAATGCTTATGAGTTGTTATTGGCGGTGGTACTGTCGGCGCAATGTACCGACAAGCGTGTGAATATGGTTACCCCTGCATTGTTTGCCAAATATCCTTCCCCATTTGAATTGGCAAATGCTACTTATGAGGAAGTTTACCCATACATTAAATCTGTTTCTTATCCCCATAATAAAACCAAACATCTGACAGGATTGGCACAAAGATTAATTGCCGATTTTAACGGAACGGTTCCTGATAATTTGAAAGCCTTAATTACTTTGCCCGGGGTGGGCAGAAAAACTGCTAATGTTATTTTATCGGTAATTTTTAATAAACCCGCCATGGCAGTAGATACTCACGTATTTCGGGTTGCTAACCGGTTGGGAATTGTGAAAAATGCAACTACTCCCATAGAAGTTGAAAAGCAATTAGTACAACATTTTCCGGAACATGTTTTAGCGCAGGCACACCATTGGCTTATTTTGCACGGGCGATATATTTGTTTGGCACGAGCTCCAAAATGTAAGGAATGTGGTATTGAAAGCAGGTGTGAGTGGAGAAAAGAGTTAACGTCTTAAAAAATTCTATATATGTTAGATTAGAACTACAACTCTTTAGTGCTTCTGTTACGATGCAAAAAATTCTGTACAATAATTAGCACAATTTTACGCTATTGATATAAATTACTCATAATGTTGAGATATTATAAATCGCTGATAATTAACTGGAAAGAAAATCTGTATCTTTTATCTATAGGTGCTTTTTTAATTTCTTTGCCCACTTCAATTGCATTAATAAGTATTACTGCTGTTGCGATGCTAATAGTATGGTTTCTCACAGGAGATTATAAAACGAAATGGAACCGATTGATACACAACAAAAATGCACTCCTGTTAATGAGTATCCCTGTTATTTACCTGATAGGTCTTTTTTTTACTCAAAATTTTTCTTTAGGAATACAGGAATTTAACAAAAGCTTATACTGGTTTATATTTGCTTTTGTGTTAGGCTCTGCACCTCCTGTTTCATACAAAAACACATATAGGTTATTGGGTCTCTATGTGTTTACTGTAACTATTGCAGCCGGTTTTGCCTTACTGAAATTAATATTTGTTGACACCGTTCTTTTCTCCGATTTCAGAAGTGTTACATGGATAGACCATATCCCATTCTCTTTTCAAATTGCTTTTGCTATTTGGCTTATCTTCTACTATATCTTCTACGGGAATTTTTCGTGGATTAAAAAGTCTCTTCTTTTTTTTCTTATTCTGTTCTTAATTACTGCTTTGTTTTCTTTAAAATCGTTCAACGGATATCTGTACTTTGGAGTCATGTCGCTTACCGCACTCATTATGATAATATGGAAAATGAAAAAAAGGATACAAACATTTATTTTACTGGGAAGTATAATTATCGTTTCAATTCTCCCTGCTATATATATATATCATTGCGTTCAAAAATTTTATGACACTACAGAATATCATCCTGATGAGATTGCAAAATATACGGCAAGGGGAAATTTGTATCATCATAATTTTGATGATAAAACCAAAGAGAATGGAAATTATACAGGCTTATTTCTTTGCGAAGAAGAATTGATCCCTCTTTGGAATGCGCATAGTGAAAAATCTTACCAAAGTCTAACCTCTCATGGATATTTTTATAATTGTGTGATAATAAGATATATGACAAGCAAAGGATTGACTAAAGATGCTGAGGGTTTTGCACAACTTTCACAAAAAGATATAGAAAATATTGAAAATGAGATTCCCAATTATATTTATGCAGAAAATAAATTAAAAATTTATCCTCGTATTTATGAAACAATATGGGAGGTTGATCAATATAAAATTGATAATGATCCTAATAAAAAATCGTTTGCGCAACGCATCGAACTGGCGGTTTTAGCGGTAGAGATTATAAAGAAACATTTTTGGACAGGTATAGGTCTTGGAAATAGCGCGCAAGCATATATGGATATTATCTCTGAATCAGGGTCTAAATTGGCGTGCCAACAAACAGGCTCTTCTCATAATCAATATCTGAACTATCTTATTCGTTTTGGTATTTTGGGTACCTTGTATATTTTAGGAGTATTATTTTGGGTGTTTTTCAAAGAACGGAAGAATCACTCTTTTTTACTTACCATCTTTTTTGTAAGCATGCTGGCAGCAAATTTCGGAGATGCTAACTGGGAAACTTTTATAGGCTTGAACTATTTTTCCTTTTTTAGTTGTTTTCTAATGTGGATTACACCGAATGAATATAAAGAATAAGTTCCAACACTTTATGTGAATACCCCATCTCATTGTCGTACCATGAAACCACTTTTACAAAGTTAGAATTTAGCATGATACCTGCACCGGCATCAAAAATGGAGGCTCTCGGATCACCGATAAAGTCGGATGAAACTACGGCATCTTCAGTATAGCCCAAAATTCCTTTGAGTTCGTTTTCAGAGGCATGTTTCATTGCGGCTTTGATTTCGTCGTAGGTAGTAGCTTTTTCTAAGCGACAGGTTAAATCCACAACTGAAACATTGAGAGTAGGAACGCGGAACGACATGCCGGTAAGTTTTCCTTTCAGTTCGGGGATTACTTTAGTTACTGCTTTTGCAGCACCAGTAGAGGAGGGGATTATATTGCCTGCAGCCGCACGCCCTCCACGCCAATCTTTGGCAGAGGGGCCATCCACCGTTTTTTGTGTAGCAGTAGTAGCGTGAACTGTGGTCATCAGTCCTTCCACCAAGCCAAAATTATCATGTAAAACTTTAGTTATGGGTGCCAAGCAGTTGGTGGTACAGGAAGCGTTCGATACAATGTTTTCACCGTTGTAAGTTTTGTGGTTTACGCCCATTACAAACATGGGGGTGTCGTCTTTTGAAGGGGCAGACATAACCACCACACGGGCACCTGCATCAATATGTTTTTGTGCGGTTTCTTTCGTTAAAAATAACCCTGTAGATTCTACAATATATTCAGCTTCCACTTCGTCCCATTTCAAATTTGCGGGGTCTTTCTCTGCGGTAACACGTATCTCTTGTCCATTAACTAATAATTTTCCGTCTTTTACAGAAACATTTCCTTTAAACTGACCATGCACAGTGTCGTATTTCAGCATGTAAGCCATGTAGTTAACGTCTAACAAATCGTTAATGCCCACAATTTGCACATCTTCTCTTTCTATGGAAGCACGGAATACTAAACGTCCAATCCTTCCAAAACCGTTAATACCAATCTTGATTTTTTTCATAATATACTGATTTTTATGTTAGTAGCCTTTATTCATAAGGCGGCAAAGATAGTGTTTTTTATTAAAAGAAAATTATTTTATTTTCGGAACTTCAAGTTGTTTGCAAACCAAGTATTCAATTGACAATTAACAATTAACAATTAAGAGAATATCAATCACCTAATCATCCAATCACCTAATCACCTAATCATCTAATCACCACGTTCTTTGACATCCTGGTTTATACGCAAAAAATAGGAATCAAATATTTTGCAACAATATTTTTACCTCCAATTCCATTTTGGAAAACGCAAACCATCTCTTCCCTAAATCTTTAAGCGAAGCGCCGATATGGTAGAGGGTTTCATCAATAATGAGAAAACGATCGTGAGAGCGTGTGAAAGTTCTGATGTTTATGGGCGGATACTGTGCATTGTGTTTTTGTATATCAAGTTGCAACTGTGAGGAAAGTGTTGTTGTATAAATTGTAACTTCTACCTCTTTGGCTCGTTTTGATAATAATAACAAAACACTGTCATCTATGTAATTATCTATTAAAATAATAGACTTTTTTGCTGATTTAATTAAATCGGAGATAAAGGTATAAGCATCAAAAATTTGCCCGTCGAAAAAAACACCCTCCTTGGGTGGCAGAGCAGTTTTTATAAAAAAACCTATATTTTCTTCGGCTTCTGTCATACGGTATTCTAACCGTTCTACACGCTGATTAATAGCATAACCTTTTAATAAATAATCTTTTAATATACGATTTGCCCACTGCCGGAATTGAGCACCCTGTTTTGATTTGACCCGGTATCCAACAGAAATAATAACATCAAGATTATAGTATTCTACTTGATAAATTTTCCCGTCAACTGCAGTTGTCGCAAATTTTGCGACAACTGGAAGACCAAGCAATTCTTCATGTAATGAATTATTTATATGCTTTCCTATAGTTTTAACATCTCTATCAAATAATATCGCAAGTTGTTGACGATTAAGCCAAACCGTTTCACTTCCATTCTTACTTCCAATCTCAAAGAGTTGTCCGGCTGATATAAAATAATTTCACCTGTGTTAGTTGTTTGATTAGCAGTTAATTTATCATACATATAGGCAGTAGTTTTTGGAACGGCAAATATATATCGGCAAATGTCATTTGTCAAGGGATAGAGTGATTTTTCTTCCTCTTTTGCGTGTAAACCAAGTATTCAATTAACAATTAAGAATTAAGAATTAAGAATTAAGAGAATATCAATCATCTAATCACCTAATCATCTAATCATCTAATCACCTAATCATCTAACCATTAACAATTAAAAACCATATTTTATGAAAAACCTTTACATTTTAAAAACTTTTGCATTATTTGTATGCACATTTTGGCTTGCAACTTTTGGTGTGCAGGCAGCCAACGGCACTTTTGGCGGGGGCAACGGCACTGCTGAAACGCCCTACATTATTGAAGATGCCGCCGACTTGGATGCCGTGCGCAGCAACCTCTCCGCGCACTATAAACTCGGAAATGACGTTGACCACCACACGATTACTGTGCTCTTTAAGTCAATCCTGTCGGCTTGCCCCGATCAGATTTACGATGTTGCCAACGGCATTACCTATAATATTGTAGAGTTGGCGGGTCTTTGCTGGATCAAAGAGAACCTCCGCAGCACGAAATACGCGGATGGCAGTGATATTCCGTTTGCCCAACCCTACTACCAAGTACTATATCCTGATGTAGCGCAAAACGAAACCGACTTTGGTTTGCTCTACGACTGGTATTCTGCCGCTAAGGTAACACGGTCTGTTCAAGGAATTTGTCCTAATGGGTGGCGTTTGCCCATCTCCTAAGAATTGGCATCGCTGAACCTCTATGCCGTAGAAACGTTGAAAGACCCTGATTTCTGGTTACAGCCCAACAGCAACACCAACAGCGCAGGTTTGGAGGAGAGTCGCGGAGCGGGGTATTACAACAGCAACATCCAGCGTTTCGAGGACCTGTGACAAATTAAAAATTTATGTAATTGCAAATTCTGATAGTTTGTTTATTTTCGCGAAAAATTTCTCCATGTCAATTTCCTCCGAAACCGAACTCGAAAAAGAACTTTTCTTCCATTCCATTCTAAAATCAGCAATCATTGTTTCCATTTTGTGGGTTGTCTTTCTCATCAATGATATTTTTGGAATGCAATGGAATGAGTATGGGCTTCATCCGCGCGATCCCAACACATTATTTGGAATCTTCTCAATGCCATTTTTACATGGCGATTTGTCGCACCTGTTTTCAAATTCTGTTCCTTTATTGGTATTGCTTTTCTCTATTTTTTATTTTTTCCGCAAAAAATCTGCTTTAATTTTACTGATGACCTGGTTTCTGTCGGGGGTACTTACCTGGATACTTGGCACAGAGGGAGTTCATATCGGTGCCAGCGGCATTGTGTATGCATTGGCATTCTTTTTAGTAACCATATCCATTATAAAACAAGAAGTAAAATTAATGGCTTATTCTCTCATTATCATATTTTTATATGGTAGTATTGTGTGGGGGTTTTTCCCGCAGCTATTTCCCGATAAACATATTTCATGGGAAGGTCACTTGGCGGGTGCCATTACCGGAGTTGTGCTGGCTTTCTTTTACAAAAATGAGGGTCCGGTAAAGAAAGTTTATTTTGAAGAGGAAGAAGAGATTGAAGAAAAAGAAGATACACAAGGTGAAGAATATGAGGAACTCCGATAAATTAGGACAAAATATGAGCAAAAAATGACGTATAAATAAATAATTTTATTTTCGCACTCAAATAAAAAATAACTAAAATGCAGAATTCGAAAAATTTGTTATTATTCTTTATTTTTTTTACTATTAGTGCTTTTGTTTTTGCTCAAAACCAGCCCGATGATATTGTGGGATACTACCTTAACGAAGACCCGTTTTCCGGTACGCTTTCTCAAATTTATATTTATAATGCCGGCAACGGCACATACGAAGGAATTGTGATTTGGACGAAAGAAGAAAATAGAAAACAGTTTGAAGGACTTGTGTTTATGAATGGAATGACTTTCAATGTGAAAGAGAATGAATGGGAAAATGCTTCTATCATCTATCCCGGGAAAAAAGGAAAGTTTAAAGCCTTTATGCGTCTTGAAAAAAATGAGCAACTACGTGTAAGAGGCTACTGGGGCATCTCTATGTTTGGGAAAACATTATATTGGCCAAAGGAACAGGAGTCAAGAAACCCCAAAATTATACATCCCTGATATGATTTATCAAAATTTAAGATTTAATGGTTAAAATTCAAAATTCAAAGTTTAAAGTTAAAATTATTCGATACACAATATCCAATATTCAATACTTTATATTTCTTCTCTTTTTATCTATCTTTCCTTGTGTTGCACAAACACCGAAGTACATTTTTTACTTCATCGGCGATGGTTTTGGTTTTGGCGCATTAACTTACAGTGAAAATATGGCAAAAGAAAAGGAAGACACTCTTTGTTTTTCACAGTTTCCGATAACGGGATTTGTTACTACTCACTCTGCTAACAAATTAGTAACCTGTTCTTCGGCTGCTGTGACAGCATTGGCTTGTGGAGAAAAAACAAAAAATGGTATATTGAACTTTTCTTCGGACTCAAAACGTGCATTAACACCAATTTCTGTCATACTTCATCAAAAAGGTTATCAGATTGGCATTGCTACCTCTGTAAGTATTGACCACGCTACGCCGGCAGGTTTTTACGCCCAGTCTGCAAGCAGAAAAAATTATTATGACATAGCTAAACAGTTATCTGCTTCAGGATTTGAATTTTTTGCAGGATCCGGATTTATTGAGCCTGCTCCCAAAGATTCTGTTTCTGTATTTACATTATTCAGAGAAAATAACTACGTAGTTTCTACTTCTATTTCGCAATGTTCAGGCTCTAAGTCGTTGAAAAATATATTAATACAACCTCAGGGTAAAGATGTAAGGCAACTGCCCTATTCCGTTACAAAAGATAAATCTGATTTTACTTTGGCGCAAATTACGCAGTTGGGTATAGAAAAATTATCGGCAATAGATACTCCTTTTTTCTTTATGGTTGAAGGTGGATTGATTGATTGGGCAAGCCACAGTAATTTGGAAGAAGAACTGTATGGTGAAGTAAAAGAGTTTTCGGAAGCGATTGAAGTGGCTTTAAATTTTTTCAAACAATATCCGAAAGAAACATTAATCATTGTTACAGCCGATCACGAAACCGGAGGGGTTCTAATTTTTGAGAAAGGATTAAGTTTTAAAACGAGAGATCACACCGGCAATATGGTTCCGATTTTTGCCATTGGAGCCGGATCTGAAAAGTTTTCAGGATTTTACGACAATACAGAAATTGTGGAGAAGATTTTGTGGAGCGTACGGGAGTCGAACCCGTGACCTTTAGACTGCCAGTCTAACGCTCTAGCCAACTGAGCTAACGCCCCATTCTAAAATGGGTGGCAAAGGTAGAAAAATTATTCAACCGATACCACTTCCATATCAAAAATTAGTGGAGTGTATGGCGGTATTACATAATCTATACCTCTACTTCCATAAGCTAATTTTGAGGGAATAAGCACAATAGCTTTGTCTCCGCTACGCATTAACAATAATGCTTTTTCCCAACCTTGTATCACTTGACCACTGCCCACGGTTACTTCAATGGGATCTCTCCCATAATCAACAGAACTGTCGAATACCGACCCATCTAACAATTTTCCGGTGTAATGAACAGCAACCGTGGAACCTGTCTTGATTGATTTGCCTGTTCCTGAAAAATTTTTTATGATATAAAGTCCATCATTTGTAGGTTTTACTTTGATTTTATTTTTTGTGATATAGTCGGTAATCAAACTGTCTTCAGAAATACGAAGTTCCTCAATCATAGTTTCATATTGTATTGCCCGTTCGGTTTGTAATGCCTCAAATTCTTCTTTGGATACAATATCATTCAATTTGATATCGAAATACAAGTCATTGCTTTCAAACGGATAATCTTGCCCCCAAAAGTAACGGAAGAAATTCTCACCATCCACAATAAAAGTAGCACTATCTCCGATGTGCAATTTTTGAAAAGAAGCAAAAAGGTCTCCGGGATACAGCGATTCAATAATCATTTCCGAAAAGGGAATATTCTCATATAAAACAGAATCTTTTAGTCGCATACTAAGAGTCATATCCACAATATCTCCCATTTGAGGTTGTGTATTTTCTTTATTTTCAATGTAAAATTTGTAATAGAAACCCTGTTTGTCTTTTTTAAAACCGGGATTCTTTGAACAGGCAGTTCCAAATGCTACTACTGCCAAAAAGGAAATCATTAATTTTGTTACGTTTTTCATTATTATTTTTTAAAATTTTTATATAATCTATTCACTACTCATTAACCATTAACCATTAATCATTATCTTCATTATCAACGTTTTGTACGGTGCTATTCTATTACCATCTCCTGTAGCTCCGTACGCTAAATGAGAAGGAATAATCAAACGAGCTTCTGCACCTCTGCTCATTAGTTGGACAGCCTCGTGCAAGCCCGAAATCTCTTCCGATTTTTCAATTACAAATTTCTTCACTCCGTCATCTTTCGAACTATAAATTTTTTCTCCATTTAACAACCAAATTACATATTCTAATGTTACTTTTTCTCCTTTCTCAAAATTCTTCCCAATCCCTTTTTTTGTTACCTCATATCTCAACCCGGAATCGGTTTGTTTTATTTTCCATTTACATCGTTTCAAAAAGAGTTCAATATCTTCATTTTCAATCTCTACCAGTTTAATATTGACTAAAATATAGGGGTCTGCTTCTTCGATTTTTGCCATAGGACTTTGGACAACGCCTGTATGTGAGGAATTATTGCATGAAAGTAAAAGGCAATAAGCAGAAAGGAGAAAAGAATAAACAATAAATATTGAATACTGAATATTGAATATTAAATATTTTGAACTTTGAACTTTGGGCATTAAATCTTAAATCTTAAATCATATAATCTATTGAGTTCCGGGTGGTTTTGTATAGTTTCTTCAAAATATTTTATTGTATTTTCTAATGTGTCGTAATGGTAAGAGGCAGCAGCATTTTTGTGCCCGCCTCCATTGAAATAGATTTGTGCAAATTTATTAACATCAAAAGAGCCTTTGGAACGAAACGACAGACGGATACGTTTTTCTCCTTCAGTGAAAAATGCAGTAAAAAAAATACCTTTTAGTGAAATACCGTAATTAACAAAACCTTCCGTATCACCTTCTTTAAAATTATTGGCTTTCATTTCTTCCCGGGTAAGATACATATATGATGTTCCGAAGTCAGGGAAAACTTTTAGTTTGTTCAAACTTAATCCCAATAAACGAATTCGACTTTCTGCATAATTATTATAGATTTCTTGGTGAATAGATTCACCGTCTATGCCAATTTCCATTAATTCTGCCAATAGAGCATAAGTTCCAGGATAGTTGCACGAAAAACTCAACGAACCGGTATCAGTAATGATTCCTACATAAATACAGGTTCCTATCTCTTTGTTCAAAAATGGTTCGTTGGAAATTATACTCAAAAAGCGATAAATATTTTCACAAGTAGATGTTGTATCTATTTGTGAAAAAACAAGTGCACATTGTGCACTATTTTCGGGATGATGATCTATCAATACTTTATAAGCTTTTGTTTCTAATAGAACTTTTTCCAAATCAATACCGCTACGATGTTCGGCATTCATATCTACTAAAAAAAGGATGTCTGTTTCACTGATAATTTTTTTAACTTCTTTAAATTGTTTTTGTGCATTAACAATCGTATCAGCGCCTGGCATCCATTGATAAAAATCTGGCATACTATTGGGAATCACGCATTTAACGTCATATCCTAAAGATATAAAATAGGAGTGTAATGCCAATGAAGCCCCTATAGCATCTCCATCGGGATTATAGTGCGTACAGACTGTAATTTTTTTGCTTTCTGCTAATTTTTGTTGAAATTCTGAAATTTGGGAAAGTGTATGCACGTAGGTTTTTAATAATTGAAGATATTTTATTCAAGCTGCAAATAAACATGAAATTTTGAAATTACACACGGACGGTTTAAGAGAATATTTTATTTTCTACTTTATCTTATTTTTACACTATATCTTTTTTACTTTTACACCCGATTTTTTAACTAATTTATTGTGCTTATGACATAAAGAATAACGTGTTACTAAGCGCAAAAAAACGTAAATTGCGTTTGGCTATTTTCTTGCTCTTGGAATGTGAGAAATTTCAAAAGTTAATGTAAGAAAAATAGTAAACGCTCGCCGAGAAAACGAGCTTACTTATTTCATTAACGGGTATTTTCCTAGAACCTCAAGAGCGGATATGTAAGTTTGCTTTTTTATTTGAAAAAATATAAACATTTAATTTTAAACACTTTAACCCATTTTTTTATGAAACAAACCCTTATTTTTTAACCTTAGTCATTCCCTTACTTTGCATGGCGCAATCTTCCTTAATGCGTGCATATGAGTACGATGCATCGGGCAACCGCGTTCTTCGCAAAATGCTCGATGTTTTTTAGCCACCTCCCGCACCACAAGATTCGTTAAAAGTGGCGAGTGACGGAGTGACGAGTTGTTCTTTATTGAAACCATCGCGCAAAACAGAAATTAAAATCTATCCCAATCCCATGAATGGGAAAATGTTGAGAAAAGTCTTATACTTAATATAATTTACATGTAACCAAAAAAATATATATTTGCAGTCCTCATCGAAAGAGGCTCTTCGGTTTGGTAATCAATAAGTTAACCTCAAAGTCAAACGAAAATGAATCTTATTTGATTCAAAAAACAAAAAAATGTCTGAAGATTTAATTATTGCTCCTGAAATGGAAGCACAAAATGAAGAACAAGTTGTAGAACAATATGTTCAAGAAGAAATTGCGACTGATCCCTCTGTTACTGAAGTTGAAAAAATTTTAGAAGAACCTTTTGCTGAAGAAACTCTCCAAATTGAAGATTCCTTAGTAACCGAGGTCCCCTTAGTAGTAGAAGAAAAATCAAAATTTAAAACATCTACCTTTCCACAAGAATCATTGGAATCTTTCAATTGGGACAACCTTGAAAAAAAAGGCTCCAAATATAGTGATGCAGAAAAAAAACGCTTTGCTGAATTATATACACAGTCTTTTAAATCTATTGATGAAAACGCTGTGATTAAAGGAATAGTTGTTTCTTTCAATACTCGCGAAATAGTTGTTAATATAGGTTTTAAATCGGATGGTGTAATTACCGCTTCCGAATTGCGCTACAATCCTAATCTCCAAATTGGAGATGAGATTGATGTATATGTTGAAAGTCAGGAAGATGCTACTGGTCAACTTCAGTTATCTCACAAAAAAGCTCGCATGCTGCAATCATGGAACCGCGTGAATCAAGCTTATGAAGATAATGAAATTATTACAGGTTATGTAAAATGTAGAACAAAAGGAGGTTTAATTGTTGATGTATTTGGAATAGAAGCATTCTTGCCTGGCTCTCAAATTGATGTGAAACCGATTCGTGATTATGACATTTATGTGAACAAAACAATGGAATTTAAAGTGGTAAAAATTAACCATGAATACAAAAATGTAGTAGTATCTCATAAAGCTCTCATCGAAGACGAGTTGGAAGCACAAAAAGCAGAAATTATTGCACGCTTGGAAAAAGGTCAGATTTTGGAAGGTGTTGTAAAAAACATTACCACTTACGGAGTGTTTATTGATTTGGGAGGAGTGGATGGTTTAATCCATATCACTGACTTGTCGTGGGGACGTATCAATCACCCTGAAGAGATTGTTCAATTAGATGAGAAAATTAATGTAGTTATCTTGGACTTCGACGAAAACAAGAAGCGTATTGCACTTGGATTGAAACAATTAACACCACATCCATGGGATGCATTAGATAATAGTTTACAGGTTGGAGATAAGATCAAAGGTAAGGTAGTAGTTATTGCCGACTATGGTGCATTTATTGAAGTAATTCCTGGCGTTGAAGGTTTGGTACACGTTTCTGAGATGTCTTGGTCGCAACATCTGCGAACTGCCCACGATTTTCTGAAAGTAAGTGATGAAATAGAAACCGTAATTCTTACATTAGATAGGGACGAAAGAAAAATGTCATTGGGTATTAAACAGTTAATTCCGGACCCATGGGCAGATATTACCACAAAATACCCCGCAGGGTCAAAACACACTGCTATTGTGCGCAATTTCACAAACTTTGGTATCTTTGTTGAGTTAGAAGAAGGTGTAGATGGGTTGATTCATATTTCCGATCTCTCCTGGTCGAAGAAAATTAAACATCCTGCCGAATTTACCAAAATTGGCGAAGCTATTGATGTGGTAGTTTTGGACGTTGATATTGAAAACCACAGGTTGAGTTTGGGACACAAACAATTGGAAGAAAATCCATGGGATGTTTTTGAAACCGTTTTCGCAGTTGGTACTGCACACCAAGGTACAGTTATTGCACAGGTAGATAAAGGATTTACTATTGCATTGCCTTACGGTATTGAAGGATTCTGCTTCAACCGTGCCTTGCAAAAAGAAGACAAATCAAACCCGAGAATTGACGAAGTTCTTGAGTTTAGAGTGATAGAATTTCAAAAAGATACAAAGAAAATAAATCTCTCTCATTCCAAAACGTGGCAGGAATCTAAAGAAGATGAGGAAAAAAGGGTAATAGCTGAAGAAAAGAAGAAAAAGAAAGAGATTGACAAAATCAACGAAAGTTCAGAAAAAACAACATTAGGTGATTTAGACATTTTCAAAGCGTTGAAACAGGATATGAAAGAAAAAGAAGGAGAATAATGGTTGCTCTTTTAGTCACCCATTGGGATATCTCCGGTGTCAACATCTCGCGACATCTCTCTGCGTTGCTTGTAGTTGTTCAGACGGTACGTTAAAGTTAAGTTTGCTTGTAATACACTGCGCCAACGAGTGCTGGTAGAATAATAGCCGTTGGTGGGTTTCGTGTAGTCGTAAGAAGTAACTATGGTTCTCGGATTATAAATTAGGTCACGGATATTTAAACTTACCGACATGGCATTGCTTTTCAGGAACGATTTTTTGACACCGAAATTGAGCGAATATTGGGCATTTCGTCTTCCTTGCCCAACGCCACCACCACCCCAGCCCATACTTCCTGTGGTAATAGAGCGTGAGCGAAAACGGAAATTCAACTGCAAATCCCAACTTTTCGGCAGATTAAAAGTTTGATTTAGCCGGAACCCATACGCCCAATCGTCCGACAGGTTTGGGTCAATCAAATCGTTACTGTTAATTTTCACGTAATAACAATCCCCGCTGAAGTTGATACGCCAAAAACCAAACAGTCTTTGCCCATACAACAATTCTAATCCAATACTTTGGCTTTTGTTCAAATTTTGTGATGAAGTTAATGTATAGGTAAACGTATCCAATCCCAAGTAGTTTTCTTCAATAGGCAACGTGTAAATTTCATCGTCAATAAGTGTGTAGTAAATCAAACCATCTTTAATATAGGCTTGTCGCATTTCGGTATAGCGGGTAATAAGATCGGTGCGTTGGCGATAAAAAACAGTAGCACTGAATGAGGAACTCTTAATATTCATGGAGTAACCCAATTCTAAATTATTGGCAAACTCAGGACCCAAATCAGGGTTTCCCATACGCAGGTTTTGCTTGTCGGAAATATCAACAAATGGATTCAAACTCCAGAATCTGGGGCGTGTTACTCTTCTTGAAAAACTTAATTGTAACGAATGGTTACTGTTTATATCATAGCGAATATGTGCTGTTGGGTAGAGAATGTTTTTCGGTTTCAAATAGTCTTTACTGTATGATTTAGATTCGGCATTATCAGGATTAAGTTCCGACCATGTGTTTGCAAATTCACCACGCAGTCCTAATTGCACTTTCAATACTTTCCAAAACGAATTGGAATAGATAAAATAAGCAGAATTTATTAACTCTTGATACAGGAAGTTATTTCTTTGCTGTACACTTTCAGAAAAATCGTGGTAAGAATTTCCGTAAAACAACCTGTAATCTTGCCAAATAGAGCGATAAGAGAGTTTGTATCCGGTTTCAATACGTCCGCCATTTCCAACTGGGGTAATGAAATCCACCTGAGCGGTAGATGTTCGGTTGCGCATGTCGGTATTAGTTTTTTGATAATAATTGGGTAGAGTATCAGGTAATGTAAAATGTTGTAAGAACTGATTTCCCGATTTCCCAAATATCTCAGTATAATACAGGTCGGAAGTCAATTCCATTCCTTTCTTGTCAAAAGTTTTTTTGTAACTTATATTTCCTGAAAAATTGTTTCCGTAGCGATTTCCTCCTCCATTCTGTTGGTAAGAATTAAAGGATAGTTTATCATTAAACATCCAACGCATGTTATTAGCTGATAGATTGCTGGTATCTTTATTGTCGTATCTGTTATAGCCGAAAGAGAAAGACAATGTATTTTGATTATTTATTAAATAATCTAAGCCTGCCCGGATATTATTTCCAAAAAATTGCGAATTGCTTTTGTTGGTTTGGTTCAAATAGGTTGAATCGGCGGGCGATTGCTCATTTTTTTGAAACCATGAGGTACGTTCTAATTCTCCTGCATTTCGCCATTGCCCGCTTCGGAAGTTGTAGTTTAAAAATGTTGTTATCTTATGATAGGTATAGTTTAAATTTACGGATAGATTTCCACCGTCAACATAAAGTTTGTTTTGAAACACTGAGGTAGCCATTCCTCCTGTGAAGTAGGCATTAAATCCGGGTTGTTTTTTCTTTTTAAGGATTACATTAATCACGCCACCCATGCCGTCGGGGTCTAACCGTGCCGATGGGTTTGTAATTACTTCAACGCTTTCAATTTCGGAGGCAGGGATTTGGTCTAAAGTGAGGTTTGTAGGTCTTCCATCCACTAAAACGGTTACATTTCCTGACCCCCGCAACGATACATTGCCTTCAATATCTACATCTACTGAAGGAATTTCTGCGAGAGCCTGCACAGCGGTAGCACCTTCGGTTACGATACTGTTTTCTACATTATAAACTTTTTTATCTAAATTTTGCTGCAGCATTTCCTTTTGAGTAGATACCTCAATACCTTTCAGTTGTTGAGGGCGTTGGGTAACGGCAAACTGTCGCATCATATAGCGCGGATTACTTTGAGTTAGTGTGAACTCCGAAGTAAAATGCTTGCTGTATCCCATAGCATTTACCTGAACAAAGTAGGTTCCCCAAGGAATATCTATGATAACAATCCTGCCGTTTTCGTCTGAAATACCCCCTGTAATGGTGGTAGAGTCTGCAGCATTCATTACATAAAGAGTAGCGTATTGCACCGGAGCTTTGTTTTCATCAACAATCATCCCTATTACGGCACCCATAGAGCCAAGATCGGGCATTTGCCCTCCTTGTCCGCTTCCGGGACGCATACCGCCGCCGGGTTGCTGGGCAAAAGAAGTAAGAAATGAGAAATGAGAAATGAGAAATAATACTAATAAAATGTAATGAAACTTGTATTTTGATGTCATACTTTTGTTAAAATAAAAAAAACTCCATCATTGACTTAATATTGTATGATGGAGTTTAATAGCGAATGTTAATTATATTATCTTGTAAAGTACAAATACCTTTGATCAAGAATCGTTGCCTTCTCTTTTAGTCCTTCTAAAATGGCATTATCAGCTCTGTTTCTGCCGGCAGTAGCATTTTTCAGGGCTGTTTTTTCCATAGAAAAGTTGTGAGAAGGTTCTCCTGCTTCATTAAAATTATAAATTGAAACAGCATACACGCTGGTTTTACCGCTAACTACAGTAGCTTTTCCTATTGGAAGTGTAAATATTTTCCCTATGGCTGCATTTTCAATATTTCTGTTTTGATAAGTCTCACCTCCAAACGATAGTGTTACACTATCCATAAAAGGCACCTGATACTTATCAGCAATTTGTTGTAATGAAGAGCCGCTATTTAATTCATCGGCAATGGTTTTTTCCACCAATTCCAATTTTTTCATAGTTGTAAGTTCAGTTTCAATAGTTGTGCGTACAGATTCTAATTGCGGTGCGCCTTTTTTCTTTATATCTCTCAGTGCGCCAATAGCGAAAGAACTGTTATTATTGATGTTGAAAACATCTGAAACATCATCAATTTTGGTATTTGGGTTGTATGCCCAACTTACAATTTCCCGAGCGTTTTGTACCTGTGAAATACTCGACATCATAGAGGTAATATCTTTTCCTTGCGCTACCTGTATTCCTTTTTGAGCGGCAAGTGTAATTAATTCTTCTGTTGAGTTGCTTTCTGCTTGCAATTGCATTGCCTGACTACGGATAGATTTAATAGTGGCATCTGAGGGTTTAATCTCTTCGGAATAAATTACGAATTGACGTTTTTCAACAGGGATAGTGCGTTCTAATATTTGATACACCACAAAAGCAGAAGAACCATCTTGAATGTAGATATTATTACTTAAAAAAGAGTTATATAATTGAGGGTAGGTGGAATGTTCTGATACCCACAGTGTGGTATCTGCAGCATTTCTCATTCCAAGATAATCTGGAATTAAAGCAAAAATGTCGGCTCCATTTTGGAGTATATTTTTAAGGCTGTCGGCAATTGTTTTGGCTTCACTTTTAATTCGGATAGCATTTGCATTGTTAGCCGATTTAAAGTCCACAATTAAATAAGCAACCAATACGGAGTCGGGGCGCTTTGCTGCGCCGTAAGTTTTTCCGTAGTACCATATGGTATTTTCATGTTCAATGGGCTCAATAACAGTGCCCACAGGTCTGTCAAAAATCAATTGGGCTAAAGTATCAATATTAATGTCGCTTCTTTTAAAATAGGTGCTGTCTAATTGTCCGTACATCATCGAAACATGATAATCTTCCAGCGAGAGCGCTTCTTTAAGGCGTGCAGTTCTGTTCATTGCAGTATCTCTAATAGCGGCTAAATCTTCAGGCGTAGGTTGAATAGGAAAAACAACTACATCAATATCACGGGAATCATTTTTGATTTGATAACGGTTGATATTATTTTTGAACCAATCTTTAACTTCTTTATCGGTAATGATAGGTTGAATTTCATTAAATTGGGTTGCAGTAGGGTAAAATGTAACGGCTTGGGATAATAATGTGTTATTGTTTGCAGCGAAAAATTCAGCTGCTTTATCCGAGAAAGAAACTACATTTTGAGCCAAAGCCATATAACGCGCTCTTTGGAAATCAATAACCGCAAATCGTTCAATAGCCTTAAATGCGTTATAAATATCACTCAATTGAGGTTCATTTTTATACTCTTCAATATTGGAGATGAGCCCCATCGCTTGTTCCATACTTACTCGCTGCATTAGAAAAGACACTAAACGCTGTAATAATTGATTGGGTTGTTGTGTATTTAGGTTGGAGATCATATCGGCAACAATCTCTTCCTGAATCTCTTTAGTAAAATTTAATCCTAAATTTTTCAACTGTTTTTCCATAACAGTTTGGTCTAAAAGTTGACTCCAGGTAGTTTCATGCACTTGCGAAGTTTGTGTTTCGTCTAACGATGAAATCTCAAAAAAGATTTTCCAAAGAGCACTGTTTTGTTCTAAGCGAATGCGATAGTCGTCATCAAATTTTTTGCCATTAATTTTCACCATTGTATATTTATCGGAGAAGAGACCTGAAAGTTGAGAAATATCTCCCATAACAAAAGCGAGGAGTGCTATACCGATAATACACATTAAAAAGATTCCATGTTTCCGAATTGAGCCAATTGCTGCCATATTTAATTGATATTTTTTAGATTTATTATTTTAAATAAAATGAAGCGGCAAAAATAGAATTTTTTCGTAATCGTTTAATGTAAAATACTATTTTTATAAGATTAATAAAAACAATCCTTTGCAAGTAAAGCCCAAAAAAGAAAATGGGATATAATACTTATGTATAAATATTGGCAAATTTTTAAAAACACCTGCATTGAAATTATAAGGCTTACAACTCTTCCACAATCTTTCGTTGCCTGGCAAAGTATTCAATTCTCCGTTTTTCGTTTACCTCAGAAATCTGGATGGCAGAGCGTTTCTTTAAATTCATCCATTCTCTGAAATTGGCAACCATGTTAGTATCAAAAGATGTAATATCAAACTTTCCGAAGGCATGAATTCGGCAAGTCTTCAATTTATCTGAGTAGTAATAGCTGTAATTAGTATCTATGCTAAGTTGAGATATGTATAGATCTACTTTATTCTGTGTTTCAGGATAGTGCCCCTTGTTTGCTATTTCCTTCAAGTAATCTAAAAATGAATGTAGATCTTTCTTAATAATCTCTTTTTCTTCATCTGTAATAACAAGAATAGAGTTGTAATATTGGATATGGTTTACAAGATAATCGAAAACCATTTCGTCTAAAATAAAACTTGTGTTTTTTATATGAACAATATTTTTTCTATAGTTTTCAAATTCCTCATTCATTTTATCAGAAAAAACAACTCTAGAAAATATCTTATGTGAGTCATCATTATGGTATTGGTATGCCCAATTGAAAATTTCAAGACGATACAAATTCTGAAATCCAATACTCACAGGTCTGGGAAGTCTGTTACAAACTTCCATATATTCCGAATTGGGAGTGGTTTTGAGATGGTCAAGCATTTTTACTCTTTTCTGCAAATTACCAAACTCTTTGGGAGTTGGGTTCAGGTAGTTAAACGGAAACATCTGAAAAGGAACTATTCCCGAATTAACGCCAATAATTTCATCTAATGAAATATTCCAAGCAGCAGCTATTTTTGCTATTTCATCAGATGTAAATAAAACTCCTTTTCTAAGCCTCCGATATGCCGCCTCACGTTCAATATTTAACAAATGCATCAATTCGTAAGTTAATTGAGAACTTTTTGGATACTTTTCATGAAGAGATTCAATAAAGACATCATACCATGTGTTTTCTTCCATATACATAAATATTTATAGTTATTTTTTAATAATTTATTTCTTATAAACTCTCTACAAGCTGTCTTTGAGTTGTGAAAAAATCTATCCTGCTTTTTTCATCTACTTCTGAAATTTGAATAGAAGTTCTTTTCTTTTGTTGCATCCATGAAATAAAATTTGAAACCATCTCCGAATGGAAGGAAAAAATTTCAAATTTTTCAAATACATGGATATAGCAAATATTTACTTCCGGTGTGAAAGTGTAACTATATCCGGTTGGCACTTTGAGCTGAGAGATATAAAGGTTCACTTTATTTTGAGTTTCAGGGTAATACCCTTTTTTTGCTACTTCTTGAAGATAGTCTAACAAATTCCTTAAATCTTCTTTGATAAATTCCTTTTCTTTTTCTGTAATTAGGTAAATAGAGCAAAAATATTTAATGTCGTTTAGCAGATAACGGAATATATTGAAGTCGAATATAAAATTATTATTAGGCACCTGCTTAATCGCTTGATAATATTCCTGTGTGATTTTCTTCTTTTCCTCAGAAATAACAATCTCTGAAAAAGGGACATGCTCTTGAGTATGACAGTATTGATAAGACCATTTCAAAAGGTAGAATCTATTCAGATATTCATAGCCTGCAATTAATTGTCGTGGTAATTTGTTGCATACATCCATAAACTCTGTATTGGGAAAATGTTTTAGAAAATTTATAGATTGTATGACAAATCGCAGAAAATTGACCTCATCTTCTGTTGGATCAATGTAATTGATTTTTCTCATTTGAAAAGAGATTTTTCCAACGTTGATTCTCATTATTTCATCTAAAGATATATTCCATGCCGTTGAAAGGGTTATTATTTCATGCGCAGTAAAAGAAACCTCATTACGAAGCCTCCTATATACGGCTTCACGCTCAATTGATAGCAATTCCATCAAAGCTTTTGTTAACTGTGCCTTTTTTGGGTATTTTTCAGTTATTTTTTTCATGAAAGATGAATACCACACATTACTAGATTCCATAGGATTTATTTTTATTGAATATAGATTTTTTAATATTACAACTATTAACGTTGAATCTGTTTATAAAATTATCTAAATAAGAAAAAAAATAACTAATAATTATAAAATTACACTGATTTTGTGGAAAAATAGCAAGTATATTCAATTAGCGACATTTTTCTTAATAATATTTTGTAACCTTAATGGAATACTTTTGCTTGTCGCCCAAAAAAACCAACTATCATATAACATATTTATCTCAAAAAAACAACAATTATCCTAATAAGTGTAATATAAACCTAAAATTTCTGATTTTGGACATTATTTGCTTCTTTTTTTCACAATAGGTTGAAAAGAACTACTCCTTAGAATTTCTTTACGAAGAATACCTTATTTTAAAATTAATATTTACGAAAAAAATACATATATTCTTGATTTTCAGTATATTTTTGCCGCCCAGAAAGGACCACATTTTAGGTAGTAAAAAAACTAATTTATTCGAATTTGATACATATATATAATATTTATAATCAATTTTAATAATGAAAGCTCAAATACTGATTACAAAAACAAATGGATTATTGCACAATCTCAGTTTTGCTTTTCACAAAATTGCCATGATTTTTGTGCTATTTGTCATGGGGTTTAATTTAATGGCACAATGGAAGACCGAAACACAGGTACTCCAGGAGATTGCAGCAGCGAAAACAAACGCAATCATAAATTTTTCAACAAGCGAAAATTATGGTAATAACAAATGGTTCATGGTAAAGAAAGATTCTACTACTACTGCCGGTGTGAAATATGCTTTTCTTGTGTCTGAGAAATTTTTATCAAATGGCAATTTGTATAAGTTTAATACTATTAATAATAATCAATATGAATATTCTACTTTACGGACAGAAATAAGGGGGTGCTTTGAGTCCCTGCCTCCGGTTTTAAAAAACATATCGGTTGCGCCCAATTTAGGGGATAACAGTAAAAATGCCAGGTCGGTACCTACATCTACGAAGGGGACTGCCGCTTTAGATGCGCTTTTTGCCCCAAGTTATAGAGAGATGTATGATTGGAACGGGGGTAGAGAATATCCACTTCAATATCCATTAACTTCTTATGTGTACGCTACTAAAAGATTTTGGACGCGTACGGCAAGTGTTGTTTCATCAGCCAACGCATTTGAAGTTAATGTTGGTGGAGGGGCTATAACCGATGCTACGCAGGTACAATCGTCGATAAGTATGGTTGGCGGGATATGGGTAAAATATGGAGTGGAGAAACCTGTTTTAACTTCAGGACTCTCAAAGACAATATGTTCAGGTTCTTTAGTAAATTACACCGCAACGAGCTCTACCCAGAATGTATCCTTTAGTTGGACACGTGCGGCAGTAGCAGGGATAACACAACCGGCTGCCAGTGGAAATGGGGCCTATCTCAATGAGCAATTGACAAACACTACCGCGGGTCCTATTGATGTAATCTATGTGTTTACCTTAACGGTAAGTGGCGCAACGAATACTCAAAATGTAAAGATCACGGTAAATCCGAAACCTATTTTAACGTCAACTACTATAACCCCGATATGTTCGGGAAGTAATGTTTTTTTTACAGCAAGTAGTGCCACATCTGGTACTACTTTTACCTGGACACGTGCTGCAGTAGCGGGAATCTCACCCTCAACAGGAAGTGGAAATAATGCCTATATCAATGAAATGTTGACCAACAACACAAACAGTCCGATAAATGTAACTTACGTGGTCTCTTTGTTGTCAAACACCTGTGCCAACACTCAAAATATAACGGTAACGGTAAATCCGATACCACAACTTACTTCTTCTCTAACACATTCAATGTGTTCAGGGAATAATGTAAATTATATTGCCACAAGTAATGTAGCCAACACCACTTTTAGCTGGACACGTGCAGCAGTAACAGGGATTTCGCAGCAAGCAAGCAGCGGAAACAATGCCTATATCAATGAAATGTTGACCAACACCACCAACAGTCCGATAAATGTAACCTACGTGATCACTATGTGGGCAAACGGCTGTTCTAGAACTCAAAATATAACGGTAAGGGTTGACCCTAAACCTGTTTTAAGTTCAGCACTGTCAAAGATAATATGTTCAGGATCTTCTGTAAATTACACTGCAACGAGTGCTACTCAGGGAGTATCCTTTAGCTGGGCACGTGCGGCAGTTGCAGGGATATCGCCCTCCACAGGCAGTGGAAACAATGCTTTTATCAATGAATTGTTGACCAATACCACCACAAGCCCGATAGATGTAACTTACGCGATCACTATGTGGGCAAACAACTGTTCCAGTACTCAAAATATAACGATAAAAGTAAATCCTGTGCCGGCGTTAACTTCATCTACCGCACATACCTTATATTCCGGAGATACTTTTGCTTATATTGCCACAAGCAATATAGTCGGTGCCACTTTTAGCTGGACACGAGCAGCTGTAACAGGTATTTTGCAGCCGGCAAGCAGCGGAAACAGTGCCTATATTAATGAATTGTTGACCAATACCACCAACAAACCGATACATGTAATCTACGCGATAACTACGTCAGCAAACGGATGTTCCAGTACTCAAAATGTAATAGTTACGGTTGACTCAAAACCTGTGTTAAGTTCAGATTTATCAAAGATAATATGTTCCGGGTCTTCGGTAAATTACACTGCAACGAGTAGTGCGCCGAATGTATCCTTTAGCTGGACACGTGCGGCAGTAGCTGGGATAACGCAGCAAGCAAGCAGTGGAAACAACGGAAATATTACAGAACAATTGACCAACACCACTCCGAATCCTATTGATGTAATCTATGTATTTACCTTAGCGGCAAGCGGTGTAACGAATACTCAAAATGTGAAAATCACGGTAAATCCGAAACCAACCCTAACTTCAATAACTTTAAACCCAATATGTTCAGGAAGTTCTGTTAATTTTACAGCAGGCAGTGCCACATCGGGTACTACTTTTAGCTGGACACGTGCGGCAGTAACGGGTATATCTCCTTCAACAGGTAGCGGCTACGGAGCATCTATTTCCGAAATATTGACAAACAGTTCAACAAACCCGATTGATGTAACCTACGCTATTCATTTAGATGCAAACGGGTGTGTGAATGACCAAAATGTAACGGTAAAGGTAAATCCTGTACCGACATTAACTTCATCCACTATATATGAGAAATATTCCGGAGAAACTTTTACATATACTGCCACCAGTAACTTGGCAAACACTGCTTTTAACTGGACACGCGCAGCAGTATCAGGAATTACGCCTTCAACAGGAAGCGGTTCGGATGCCTTTGTTAATGAGACATTGACGAGTACCGAAACAGGACTTAAAGAGGTAGTTTATGCTTTTAATTTGACGGCTTTTGGCTGCTCGAACACCCAAAATGTAAAGGTAAACGTATTGAAGTTGCCGCCTTATATTGACCAATATATGGCATGTTTGAATAACGAACTGATTATGTCGGTACCACCCATCTCAGGTGTTAGTTTTTACTGGTATGATTCGCCGTCAGGAGGAACCCCTTTGAGTGGGTCGCCTGCAAATACTATTACGGTGGTTAATCAAACACTACCCAAAACCTATTGGGTAGAGCCAAGAACAGGAACAACTACTTTCAAAAGAAAAGAGATTACTGTAACAGAAAGCGAAGCCTGTGGAGGGACACACTTAGATACTGCATGTATGCGAAAAGGAACGCTTTTGTATAGCCAGGATTTCGGCGGAAATATTCCTCCGGTTGCGAGCTTCAACTCCTCACCTTTGCCTTCGGAATGTTCGGAATTGCCATACAAAACCCAAAACTTCGCCGGCGGCGGCTTTTATACTTTGACCAAAAATGCAAGATTTGTTTGGGAGACTTTCCATAATTTGGGCGACCATACCCACCTTGGAGATACATCGCTTGGTTTTTTCATGCTGGTTGACCCTGCCAATGGAGATAAAGGCAAAGTATTATATAAAACCACAATCTATGATTTGTGCGATGAAACAACCCTTACATTTTCAGCATGGTTTATGGATGTGAATAATGAAAAACATGTAACCCCTAAAATTGAGATGCAAATGTTGAATGTGAATACAGGCGCAGTTCTCGCAACCACCGGTGATATACAGATCCCATACGGAAACAGCTGGAAACAGTTTGGATTTAACTTTAAGCTGCCTATAGGCATTGATGCTGTTACGCTAAGGATTCTTAACAAGGAAAACAGCACTACCGGAAACGACTGGGGTATGGACGATATTAAAATTCATCTATGTGTCCCTGAAGTAGAGCTCCATGTAGATAAGGAAATAACATCATGTATTTATTCCCCATTAGCTTTAAGCGGAAGTTACAACGATGATGGAACATTAGGCAATCAACTTGATTACCAATGGGAATTTAGTGAAACGGGAAATGTAAATAATCCGGAGGAATGGTCTGTAGTTGATGGAACACAAGGAAATGTTTCAAATGGAAAAGTAACATCGTCATATTATATTTCTGCACTTTCATTGTCAGATGCCGGTTATTACCGGTTGGCTGTAGGAAGGCAGGGGAATATAAATAAGCGTTGCCGTTCAGAATCGGATATAGTAAAACTTTTGGTAAAAGGTTTTGAAATGGAAAATATTAGCGGCGAAAAAAAGATATGTGTGAGTAGCAGTATTTCCCTAACCCATTCTATGCCGAATGGTATATGGGCGAGTAGCAATACTGCCGTAGCAAACATTTCTAACTCCGGCGTTGTAACCGGTGTAAGCGCAGGCGAAACTACCATAACCTACACGGTACAACAAGAGGAATGTCAAGGCATTGCTTCTATGCTAATAACCGTTCATCCACTCCCCGAAGCAGGTACCATTAGCGGAGAAAACAGTGTGTGTGTAAACAACACTATTGTAATGACTCCAACAGTTAGTGGAGGAAATTGGACAACTTCAGATATAAATACTGCTACCGTTGATAACGCAGGGATAGTTACAGGTGTGCATGAAGGCAATGCAAAAATCACCTATACAATAGCTACTCTCAATGGATGTACGGACACTGTTTCCAAAACCATAACGGTGTTGCCGATTCCTAATTTAGGCTACATCGAAGCCCCCGCTTCGATATGTGTGGGAGACACTATTACCATGAGAATGTTAAAGAATGGCTTTACCGGCTATTGGGCAAGTAGTGACCCTGAAATTGCATATATTGACGAGGTAACAGGAAAAATATCAGGTGTTGATGAGGGAACTGTAGAAATAAAATATATAGCTACCAATGGACTTTGTGTGGACAGCGTAGTTACTTTGCTAACGGTGAATTTCTGTATTGATTGTCATGAAGGCGGAATGCTTTTGTACAAGCAAGATTTCGGAGGAAATGACCCGTTCGACCCCTCGCCTTCGCCTTTTGGCTTATCTAATGTGTTTTCACAATTAGCTTACAGTACCACAAGTACACACCCGCAAGAAAAAGGATACTATAACTTTACAAAAAATCCGGTTGAAATATATCCGGATGGGTTTTTCGATAGAGACGACCATACGCATGAAGGAGACCATACCCGCGGATATATGATGTTTGTAGATCCTTATCTTAACGATTTTAACAAAATTTTGTATCAAACCGAAATCCCTGACCTCTGCGAAGGGGTAAGATTATATTTCTCAGCATGGTTTACCGATATAAACCAACATGTACACTTAAATGCCAAATCTCCAAAAATCGAGTTGCAGATACTTGACAATGTTACAGAACAGATACTTTTTTCAACGGGCATTAAGGAGATTCCTTTTGGAAATAAGTGGACACAGATAGGTATTCCATTTACACTGGGAAGCAACACGCATGGTATTATATGCAGAATCTATAATAAAGAAGCATCTAAAGATGGCAATGACTTAGGGATAGACGATATAGAGGTACGTTTTTGCGCTCCGATTGTAATAACTTCACCATCAACCACAGAGTGTGAAGGAGAGCCTCTTACCATGACAGGACACTACATTGATAATGGAACATTCGGGAAAACCCTCATCTATTATTGGGAATACAGTGAAACAGGAAATTTAAAAGACCCGTCAGCATGGACAATTATTGAGGAGAGTAAAGGTACTGTTACAAACGGCAGAATAGAGGATATCCCTTATACTATTGATTTTCTTTCAAAAGCAGATGCCGGCTACTATCGTTTTGCGGTAGGCTGCCCGATAACCATATCTTCATGGAACTGCCGTGCTCTTTCAGAGCCCATTGAAATATCGGTTAAGGGATGTGCTGTGGTGCGCGGCACCGTTTTCCCGTTTTTCTATTACAACTACCCCGAGTTAGATACACTCTTTCCGGTGGTAGCGAGATTATACGACATCTCCCTAATTCAAAGAAATCCCGCATCTATTATTAACGAAGAACAACCTCTCTATATGGATACCGCAGTGTATTACGATGGAAAGATCTTTATCCCCAATACACCAAAATTTCCCGGATATTTAGGACATCTCAACAACCCAGGATTCCCTATCAAATGGAAAAGATTGTGGGATATTAACATCGAAACTAACAATGAAACCCTGCTCGAAGGCGAAAAACCAAAAACTCCGATTGGATGGTTCCAATTTGATGAGGTTGGGCACGGTGACTATATCCTAGCTTTAACAAAAGGAGGCTATGTTACTCGTTTTGCATTGGTTACCGTAAATAATAATAACTTCTCAGTAGGACACAGAGAACTAATACCTGGAGACCTGAACGGAGATTTAAGCGTAAGCAGTGCAGACCTCTCAATTTTGCTCTCTAATTTTGCTGCCTATGGAGAAGAAAATTATAACCCAGACTTCGACTTGAATGGCGATTTAAGTGTGAACATGGCAGATGTATCATTGCTGAAATTTTACATGAACTTTATAAGTTTTTTTTATGGGGATACAGAAACATGCTTTTCAAGCAGCAAGTCTATGATCAACCTTTTTAAAGAATTTTTAAATAACAATAAATAAATCAATTAATTAATCAATCAAAAAAAACATTAACCAATTTAATTTTTTATTATGAAAAGAGTAATCTTAAAATTTTTGAATGCGTTAAGCATTTGTACACTTTTATTAGTGTTTCTGCACTTCTTGACTCCTTTGGAATCTAAGGCGCAGACAGAGTACAAATCAGGCATTGGAACTACCATCGGTACTTCTGATTCCCGTTTGTTTACCTCTATTTATGAAACAGAGACAACAGTTACCATGAAAATCATGGGGCTGGGTCAAATTAAAATGAACATGTTTGACTTTGCGGTCTTCTATGATCCTGAGTATTTGCAACTTCTCGACACAAATAATCAGGTTATCAGTACGTTTGGCGCACAACCAAAGGCGGGAAAGTTTTCTCCCGAATTAGAAGAAGCCAAATGGGAAGCAAACAACATCCACAAGAAAGCAGGATTGGAAAAAGGCTCCCTGCTTATTTCAGCACACGAAACCATGAATGCAATATGGTTTGACTGTGGTTATTCGATACCCACAAGCGAATTTATTGAAATTCCGAAGGGTGAAGTAAAGTTACTATTTGAATTTAGCTTTCAAAAAGTTACAGCAAACCGAGAGTTGGAACAAAGCGATTTTGGCTTGGGTATAAGTACAGCAGGTATTGTTAACTATCAGGCTAAATTTGGTGCAGACGCTCATTTTATTTGGTATAGAGAGCCATCTGTTTATTTCGGTGCAGAAAGTAGAGATACCGTACCGGGATTATTCATGTTCCGTTCGGGATCATCAGTGAAAACTTTATCTATGGGCACCATCACGCCATCTACGGCTACTCTTCGCGGATACTTTGCTCAAGGGATACTGGAATCTTCAAATACGGTTCTCGATACTACAGGAACATTATTTGAAGGAACAGGGAAACTTCGCCGCGATACAGTTAAAAATTTCGGATTTATTTATTCTATGCAAGAGGTTGACCTCTCTATTGACGAGTTTTCTAAAATATTGATGATTAATGGAACTAAACATGATGTTCCTTCTAAAGATGAGATTGATGAAAAATACTTTACACGTACAGATGAAGAGGGAAATGATTATGAGTTTTATATTACTTTAATGGAAGTTAATGGCGATATGAAAGAAGATTCAACGTATATGATTTCCATTACTGACTTGGATCCCCACCAACATTACTATGCTTGGGCATATACGCATTATACTTACGAATCTTCAAAAATATTCCATGCTGTTGGAAACAGAGAAGACTTCTTTACTTCGGATTGTATTCCTTTGAATATTGTTACAGTATTTACCGCAAAAGAACCTAAATGTGGTGATGAGAACGGAGAAATATATGTGGCGGTTACCGGTGGCAGTGGATCTTATGAATTCAGTTTAGACGGGAAAAATTATGAAACTTTTGAAGGAGATACCATTACCGGATTACAAGCAGGTGTTTATACAATATGGGTAAAAGATGCTATTCACCACTGCTCAGAAACATCTATCGGTAATATTGTTCTGCACAACACAGATACCGATTTAGATATACATCTTGCAGCAAGCAATTCTTCTTATTGTAATTCAGACGGTACCGGAAATGGAACCTTGTATATTTCTGTAACCGGCGGCGTAGCCCCTTATACCTATTTTATTGACGGAAAAGACAGAACATTTGATGTAGTGAACGGTATGATTAACGAACTCTCTGCAGGAGAATATGTAGTAACAGTTACCGATTTTACGGGTTGTGTGGCAAGCAGTAACCGCGTGTTCATTAACTTGGAAACCCCAACACTATTTGTTGAACTTGGAAGTAAGACAAACACTTCTTGTGGAGAAAGTACAGGAACATACGCGTTTACCGTTAGCGGAAACAAAACATTTGAATACCAACTTGACGGTTATCCTATTGAACAAGTAACCTATACAGGAAACAACACTACTATTACGCTCACCGAACTAAGCGCAGGAAAACATATCCTTCGTGTATGGGATGATTGCAACGAAGTAATAGATACTTTAGAAATTACCAACGGAGACAATAACTTATTTGCGTTTACCTATACTACTGAAAATGAACTCTTATCTTGCGACGGTTCTTTAATTCCAGGTAGCATTAAGTTAGAAATTACCGGTAGCTCAAATAAATTGGAATACAGGATTACTGGTAGTAATGAGTGGTTACCTCTTGCAGCTCCATATACTATCCAAAACCTCCATTATGGTATTTACCGCGTAGAAGTTAGAAAAGATGATGGTGATTGTTCTTATGAAGTAAACCAGATCACCATTTTACGCGATATTTATCAGCCAATCAGTGTCGGTACTATCTTTGCAGCAAAAGAACCTACCTGTGGAAATAATAACGGTGAGATTTATGTATCTGTAACCGGTGGTAGCGGATCTTACGAGTTCAAAACCAATGATGGTGAGTTTGAAGCTTTCAAGGGTGATACAATTACAGGTTTAGGAGCAGGTAATTACACCATTTGGGTTAGAGATGCCAATAATGTGGATTGTTCTATCGTATCAATAGGAAATATAGTGTTACACAATGGAAATTCGGATATGAATCTGTTGGTTACACCTAATATTGCAGGAACATGTACTTCTAATGACGGTATTTTGTATGTTGATGTTACCGGTGGTAAAGCACCATACAAATATTATATTAATGAGATAGTTCCCGGTGCAGAAGAAACGATATACAACGGAAATGAAATCCATGATTTAACAGCCGGCGAATATGTGGTTTATGTAGTTGACAACACTTCTTGTGTGGCAAGCAGTGACGTAGTTCGTATAACAAGCAGTCAGTCGCGACTACAAGTTGCTGAAATAAATAAGGCGAATACTACTTGCGGATCAAGTTCGGGATCATACACCTTTAAGGTTACCGGTACATCAGATTTTACCTATCAGTTAGATGGGTTCAAGGAAGTAGATGTAACTGATGCAGGAACAGAGACTACCATTGTATTGGCAGGATTAAATGCCGGAAAACACATTTTGCGTGTAAAATACGACTGTGGTGAAAAAGAACTCTATTTTGATATTCTGAATGGTGAAGGCGGGTTAGCATTTACAGCAACAGCGACAGAGGAAACCTTATCTTGCGAAGGAGAATTACTCCCCGGCAGTATTACGATTACTGTAGAAAGCAACGATAATGAGTTCGAATATAGCATCAATGGTAGTGCATGGGTTGCTTTCACAGGCACATCACATACTATCAACGGATTGCACTATGGATATTACAAAGTACAGGTTAGAGATGAGTATGGTTGTATGTTTGAAGTTAACAACGTAATTATTGAGCGTCATACTTCTCATAATACTCCTGTTATTCCTCCGGTAGCTACTACACCACAAACATTCTGTGGCGGCGCAACTATTGCCAATCTTCAGGCTACAGGCTTGGATATTACATGGTATTCAGACCCAACAGGCGGAGACCCGCTACCTTCTACAACAGAGTTAGTGCACGGCTATATTTACTATGCGGCACAATCTGTAGGATTCTGCGAAAGCCAGGTGCGCACTGCTGTTAAGGTTTATATTGAAAGTGAAGTTGAGTTAGAAGCTCCAAAGATCGAATCTCCGCAGGCATTCTGTCAATATCTTGACGAGACACCGTTAACTATTGCAGATATTGCTACCAATGGAAATACGAACATTGTTTGGTATGACGCTCCTATAGGAGGAACGAAACTGTCGCTATCAACAGAGTTGGAACACAACACCTCTTACTATGCAGAACTTACCGCAGGTGGAACTTGCCAAAGTACTACAAGAACGGAAGTTGTTGTAACCATAGGGACAGCGCTTCCGCAAACACCGGAAGTTGATTCTCCGCAACAGTTCTGTGATGGCGCAATTATTTCCGATATTGCAGTTCCGCACAACCAAATTGTATGGTATTCTGATATGACTGGCGGAAATATGCTTCCTCAAACGTACCCCTTAACTACAGGAACATATTATGCAGCTTACAAAACCGGCGGTTGCGAAAGCGAAATACGCTTCCCTGTGAATATAGTTATCTCTACACCTGATACACCGTTTGCCGAAGAAGAACAACCTATTTGTGGAAAAGCTACAATAGCAGACCTCGTAATTACAGGTGCAGGTATTGTATGGTACGACGAAAATGATCTTGAACTACCTTTGGATACTAAATTAGTACCGGGCGAATCTTATTGGGCTGCACAATCATCAGCAAGTAACTGTGTGGGTGAAAAGATTAAGATTACGATTACCGAAGACTGCTACGAAGTTTATGGTACAATGTTCCCGTTTGTTTATACAAGAGATCCTGAGTTTGACAAACTATTCCCGGTAACGGTTAAGTTATATACTGCTCCGGATGAGAGTGGAAACAATCCGTTTGCTACTTTCAAAACTCCTGTAGATAATACATTTGCAAAATGGTATGATGGCAGTGTATTTATAGAAGGAACGCCGGCTAACGAGTCCTTTATTGGCTCTATTGACAACCACGGCGAACCTATTGACTGGACATTAATAGGAAGACCTGCAAGTAATCCTGAACCTATTGTTTATGTTTTGCCAGGCGACTCAATTGAGGGAGTAGGTATGTTTACATTTAGCGGTTTAACCCCCGGCGACTATATCCTCGAAATTGCAAGACCCGGATTCTTAACCAGATGGGCTAAAATTACCGTGGACACTCACAAAAAATCGTTAGGTCATAGAGAACTTATTGCAGGTGATATGAACCAAGACCTGTTCATTGACTTCTCAGATTTGTCGCTCATGCAGTTCATCATCTCTACACAAACCGAATTTCACCCTGCTTACGACTTGAATGCTAGCGGACAAGTGGATGAAGAAGATTTCCAAATTATACATGGAAACATCAACGCTTACATCAAGATATATGTTGAGTCTAAGATTTGGCTCGAAAAATTCGGCTACTAAAATTTAAAATGAAGCGCCATGACAGCCTTTAATTTTGAAAATATGATAAGAATAGTTCTTATAACAGTATCTCTTCTGGTTGCGCCTTTACTCTCTAAGGCGCAATCGGAAGAATATGTTTACGACTATTCTGTTGTTGTAGGAACCTCTGATTCCAGAATGTTCCTCACTGTTAATGAGGCGGATGATCGTGTCGAGTTTCAAATAAGTTCTATAGGAAAAATTAATGCAAGGGCTTTCCTTACCTCCATGGTTTACGATACCGGTAATTTAGTCTTAACCGACAAAACATACCTGTACGATATACCCGATTTTGAGTATCAAAGCCAAAGTACGTCGCCGGTTATCTCGATGCCGGCGTCGTTTAAAAACAGATTCCCGAATTTTACCACCGGAGTAAACATGCACCTGCCCATTCTTGATGGAGAAGGGCTTGGAATGAAACTGATTACTACGAGTATCGGATTGCATACTTTATCCTCATCGCCGGTAAGTTTAGACCCCGGTGAAATGATTCACACCTATAGTATTCATTATCGAAAGAAAACCCCCGGGAAGCCGCTTCTGTCTTCCGACTTCGGATTCTTTGCCCAACCCCCCATAGTACCGATGAAGCCCTTAGCTTCTACTATGTGGGCTTATTTTGCAATGTCAATCAGAAATTGTGCCGGTCAAACCGGCGAATGGGTCATTAATAGACCACACCTATTCTCATTTAGATCTCCTTCTTATGTAACTACCGAAAATGTAAGCAACATCACTGCATCTTCTGCAACTCTAAATGCTAATTTTACAAGAGGAGATATGCCCCCCGACCATATTATCAAAACCGGATACTTTAATGCCGATTTCTCTACTCAATTGAATTGGGATTCTATTACTATATACGGGTTTATTTATGCTAAAACAGATGCCGATATTATCGTAGATGGACTTTCTACCCAATTAAATATTGACGGAACCGATTATGATTTTCCTGATGAGGCAGAAGTGGCGGCAGGAGAGTTCGTTAGAAAAGGAAAAACTTTTTATATTCAACCCATAGCAAACAACTACTCTTCCGAACAAAATGTTTCTTTTTCGCAAACTGTTTCCGATTTGTCAATAGGTGCTACTTATTATGTATGGTCTTTTATTCACTATACTTACGAAACCTCTTACCCTTACCTTAATGTTGGCAACAAAGTTACCTTTGAAGTAGAGTGTGGTACTTTGGATGACAAGCCTATGGTTTACGCTGAGAATCTAATCTATTGTTCCGAAGAAAACGTGCCTGAATACATTTTTCAAGGCTCTCAAAACACAACTTTCTACTGGAAGAAAATAATGGGTTATGATTTTGGACTTGTGGAAACGGAAGGTATTAACACAATCCCCGCTTTCGTTGCTCAAAACTATGGATTTGAACATGTATCCGCGCTGTATGCTGTAACCCCTGTAAATGAACTCGGATGCAGCGGAACCCCTCAGCGATTCCTGATTACCGTTAATCCAAAACCGGTTACGTCACCCGTTGAAGATATGGTTTATTGTAATGGGGTAATTGCCCCAAGATTCGACTTCTCGAGCAATATGCCGGATGTTAACTTTGAATGGGAATTTGTGAATGAACAGGGGAGTGTGATGATAGAAGGGATACCTGTATCCGGAGAAAACTTTATACCGGGATTTCTAACACAGAATACCGGAAGTGAACCCAAAACGGGTAAATACCGCGTTAGAGCAAGCTATTCTTACAACAACCTAACCTGTTACGATGAGGTTTGGCAATATTTCAACATTGTTGTCCTGCCAACCCCAACTGTTACCTCAACTCCTCTTCACCAAACTGTTTGTTCGGGCGAAACCACACTACCGGTATTATTTTCCGGAAATGTTTCCAATGCTACCTATCATTGGCATAGGGTTTCGGGTAATATTCCGGAACTGCCGTTTTCAGGAAACGGAAACTTTGCCTCTTATACACTCAACAACACCGGAACTGTAATTATGGAAACGATGTATGAAGTAGTACCGATGTTGAACTATCCTCAATACTCAGGATACACCTGTCAGGGAAACCCCTCACAATTCAGCATCTCCGTGTTGCCGCAACCTCATATCAATACTATTCCTCCAATGGTGTATTGTAGCGGCGAAACAACTCAAGGGTTTGAATTTGGAAATAGTTCGGGAGTCTTTTATTCATGGCACCTTATTAACGGTGTGAATGTTGGTCTCGCGGAAAGCGGCACAGGACAATTGCCAAGTTTTACTACCGTAAATAACAGCAACAGCGAAATATTGGAGGCTGTTTACGAAGTTACGGCAACTTGCAGCATGTACGGATATGAATGTTCTTACGCTACTACTTTCTCTATTATTGTTTCTCCTACTCCTTCCGTTGACTTGAACATTACCCCCTATCAGTTCTGTGCAGGCGCAGAAACTCCTGTAATTGATTTTACCGTACTGTTTGCCGGATTGAATAACCCAGAAGAAACTGTTTATGAATGGCATTGTGTGTCTGATAACTATATCGGGTTAGATCTGGAATCGGGAATAAACATGATCCCGTCGTTTGTAGCCACGAACAATAGCAACCAACTCATCTCATCGAGTTTCAAAGTAAGAGCTAAATTCGAAAACTGTACCGGCGATGAGAAAATGTTCAAGATTACTGTAATTCCTCAATTAAGTGTTACAAGTTTAGAACATGCAGGAATGATATGCTCGGGAACCCCCTTCGAATACACAATTGCTACTAATATCCCCGTTGACGAGATTTTGTGGGTAAGATTACCCCATCCCGAGATTAACAATAATGAAGTAACTAACGGACAATCTGCTTACATTAACGAAGTACTGAACAACAACGGTACATCCGATGTTACGGTAACCTACCTTGTTTCATTGATAGCAGGCGATTGTGGATATGAAAATATCGGCAAAGTGCTGGTAGTGGTTTCTCCCAATATTGTGGTTAATATGAATCATGTAATTAATGCCTGTAGCGACGATTCCTCAATTGATTTAGAGTATGATATTAACATTCAGGGAGCGCTATACACATTATTGTTTGGTCATGAGGGACAGGCTGTTGGATTTACAGGAGTGCATGATTATACCCCATTACCGGAATCGAAAATCATAATTCGTATGCCCCAAAAAGAGATATCAGGACATTTTCCGGCAACGTTAAATATACAATATGGAAAGTGTATCAAAACTTTCGATATTATCTTTGTTGTAAATAATGCACCGCTTGTTACCAATATCTCCGAACCGGTACTTACGATATGTGAAAATGAAAATCTCTATCTGTTTGTTGAGGCTGAAGGTGATCTATGGTATCAATGGTACTTCAACGGGAATATATTAACCGGAGAAACAAATCATTACTACGAAACAGTTTTTGATATTTCCAAAGAAGGTGAATATTCAGTGGAAATCTCGAACCTGTGTGGCACATTGTCTTATCACTTCTCTGTAATTCAAGCTCCTGCTATGATTAAAATGAAATGGAACGACGTGATGTATGTTTCAAACAGTAATCATATCTATGTGGGCTATCAGTGGTATAAAGAGGGTGAGCCTATTGCAGGCGCTACCTATCAGTACTACTCCGAAGTCGGTGGTTTTATCCCGCATGCGCAGTACAATGCCAAAGCCTACAAAGCCGATGGCTCTTACGACGAAGCTTGTCCGATTATACCGAACGACGGATCGAACTCAATAGGAAACGGACTTACTGTATATCCAAACCCAACCGAGAGCGGAAATAATATCACATTTATCTTAAACCTGCCCGACGGAGAATGGACTGATGCGAATGCTTCCATTTATGATATGAATGGAAAATTAGTACTCCAGTTCAGAATCACAAGCCCTACAACACAGGTAATGCTTAATGCCGCTGCCGGCACGTACCCCATAAGGGTAGTAACCGAAAATGGCGATGAATTTATTGAAAAATTAATCATTCTAAAATAGTAAAAATATGAAAAAGAATATTTTAATATCAATAATGATACTCTTATCTATCTTTGTAATGGCTCAGGAAAAAGGTTCTCATATCTCCCTTTGGGGAGGTATGGGACCATCCGGTTTAAGATATAAAATGACCGGTATTGATTTTGCCGAACCTAAACGGGATATCCTTTTGGGCGGACAGGTTGGAATGGACTATAGCTACTTTTTTACAAAAAACATAGGGATATCTATCGGTTTGGGCGTTTCTCATTACCGCACAAGGGTAACCTTAGAAGGAAATTTTATGCAGGACAAATATTTTACAATCGGTAATTATACAGATAACGACCCCGTTGAAGGACATATTACCGATTATGAACTAAGAGTGAGAACTCAAAACTGGACAGAATTTCAATCGGGAAAATTTATTGAAATACCTTTGTTGCTTAATCTTCGAAAGAAGTTTGGAGAAAAAGAATCGTTTGGGCTCTACTTTTCGGCAGGCGCAAAATTTCAGATCCCTTTTTCTGCAAAGTATTCTGTTGTTGATGGAGAACACGCAGGGCAAAGCAAACTCATGGTCTCGGGTTATTATCCGGAAGACAATCTTGAATTGGGTGGATTTGGAGGAGAGGAATTGCCCCAACACGCTTTTGGAAATATCCATAACCCGGGTAAAATATTAACTAACGCAAACGGAAATTTGAATCTTAAATTTAATATTTCAGCAGTAGCAGAAGCAGGTATTCTTATCGCTCTAAACAGAAGAGTAGATCTTTCATTGGGAGCATTTATAGATTGCGGCTTGTTGGACGTGAACAAAAAAGGAGATCCTAAAGCTATCTTCACCGGTCCTGAAAATGATTATGTTTCAGGAGCCGAAGATAGGGTAGGGAACGGAATTACCTATAATTCGATATTGAACAGCACCTATGGTGCTAATAACAGATATGCAGAAAAGTTGAAAACCATCTCTTACGGAGGTAAAGCAGGAATTCGTATAAAAATTGGCAAACTTTCTCAAAGAGAGAAACAACCGCAGGTAACTTTTGCTCCATGCGACAAAGATACCATATATATATATAAGTATGAAACCCAACCCGTAGCGATAGATTCAATACTGAAAGAGGTAATAGATGCGATAAGGGAGATGCCGAAACAGGAAACACCCGAAATACCGGCGGAAAATAGAATTGAAGTTGATAAGAGTAACGATAAGGAAATGTATGACAATGAAGATGAGGAGTTTTTTCCTGCCTATATCCCAAAAGAAAACATAGATTTCTTGTTTTCTCCAATCTATTTCGACTTGGATAAAGCGGTATTGACTCCCGAAAGCCTTAAAGATTTAGATAGAAAAGTGGAAATATTGAACAAATATCCTGAAATAAGGTTAATCATTTATGGTAACACCTGTGATTTAGGAAAGGACGCCTATAACTACAAATTGGGACAGAAAAGAGCGGAAGCGGCACGAAACTATCTTATCAGCAAGGGTATTGACCCAGAAAGATTAGAGTCTGGAAATCTATCCAAATACCAACCGGAAAGGCCAAACACCAATGAGCCAAACCGTATGCACAACCGCCGCGATGACTTCAAACCTATTTACAAAAAAAATAGATAAGCTTTATCTATAATTAATTTTTTGGTTGGCTGCGTGAAAACGCAGCCTTTTTCATTTTGTTGAAAAAAAAACACACTATTTTCCAAACTTTATAAATATTTTCTACTTTTGCCGCAATATTTATTAAACAAACTTTTTATTAAACAAACTTTTTATGAAAAAATTATTGCTTTTTTTTGTGATGGTAGCAGCAATATTTGCGCTTCAATCACAAACCGTTATCTTTCAAGATAACTTTGACAGCTATACAGCTGGTACTCCTCTAACTGTTCAAAACAGTACCAATTGGACTACATGGTCTGGTGGCACAGGAGGCGTCGAAGACCCGATGGTTTCTACTGAGCAGGCGCAAACGAATCCGAATTCAATTAAATTTACCGGAGACAATGACATTATCTACAAATTTTCAAATCAAACTACGGGAACTTATAAAGTGGAGTTTGATTACTACGTTCCTTCCTCTGGCATGGGAGGGTATTTTAATGTGCAACACTATGCCAATCCGGGTGTAGAATGGGCAGTTGAAATTTACTTTGGTACTAGTGGAAACGGTCAGATTCTTGCCGGCTCTGCTACTTCCACAATTCCTTTTAGCTTTCCGAATAATCAATGGTTTCACATTATCTTTGATGTAAATCTGGATATTGATGAGGCTAAACTCACTATTAATAATGTTCTAGCACACACATGGCCTTTCAGTTACAAGTCTGATTCTCAAACCGGCGGTATTTGCCAATTGGGAGGAATGAACTTTTATGCAGGTTATCTAGGTGGTTCAGGCGGCGGCGGAACCTACTTTTTAGATAATTTTAAGTTTTCTCAAATAATGGATTGGATAATCCTTTACCAAGATAACTTTGATGAATATACAGCAGGTCAAAGTTTATGTACACAAAATAGTACTGATTGGAGTACATGGACTGGTGGTACGGGCAATGCAGAAGACCCAATGGTATCTAGCGCACAAAATTTTACTGTACCAAATTCTGTTAATATGACAGCTGAAAATGATATTATATACAAATTTCAAAACCAAACAACCGGAGAATATAGAGTGGAAATGAAATATTTTATACCCACAGGAAGTAATGGCGGTTATTTTAACATACAACACTATTTCAATCCGGGTACTATGTGGGCTTTCGAATGTTACTTTAGTGGTGTTGGTACAGGGGAATTAAAGGCAGGAGGAACAACTACTCCTTTTACAATGCCGGCTAATGCATGGTTTGATATTCAAGTAGATATTAACATGGATGAAGACCTTTGTACATTGTTTATTAATGGTAATTCCATTCGTACGTGGCCCTTTAGCTATCAGGCAAACTCGCAAACCGGAGGTATTAATCAATTAGGATCTGTAAACATCTATGCCGGCTACCTTGGAGGTACAGGCGGCGGCGGAAACTACTTTTTAGATAACTTCAAAGTTTCAACAAAAGGAGCACCTAATCCTGCTCAATTTATCATCAATCCTGAAAGTAATATTGATATGACTGTTTACACTGTCGGAAATAAAACTATTAATTTAAGCAATCCGGGTGGAGCTGCACTCGACTATGAAGTGGTTGCCATTTATGATATACCTAATCCTAATCCTGCGTCTACAGGAGAAACAAAAATTTCTTGGGCAGGTACTCCAAGTGGATCTGGTATTGGGTTTACTAACACAAGTCTATATACTGTTGCAACAGGTTTTACTCCTGAAATGTTAAAAAACCATATCGGAAAATCAGTGAGAAAATATACTGTATCTTTAAGCAATACATATAATATTATAACGGCAAAACTTTGTGTTTGGAAAATGGGACCTATGGGAATGCCAAGCCTTGATCCACCGGTTTATGAACAAAATATTACCGTTTCTTCTTTATTCGATGGAGATAATGTAATTAATTTTCAACAACCCTATATCATTGATGGTAGCTATCTTTATGTTGGACTTATAATGACGACTGTTCCAGGAGATAACACGACTTTTGTTTCTATCGGAACAGATAACACTCCCGATAATCAATGCAATAAACTTGGTAGATTATATAGAAGCACTGTAGCATGGACTTCAGTAAGTGGACTTGCAGGATATTGGGTTATGTCTATTGATGTTGACGGAACTCCTATAAAACCATGGATGACCTTAGACCATATCACAGCTACTCTACAGCCGAGTTCTAATAAAGATCTTAAAGTAACTTTCGGCGCTTCCGATATTACTGATAATTGTATTAAAAATGGGCATCTGTATTTCTACTCAACCGATTTCCATAAAGAAGAAACTATTATTGATGTTAAGATTAATTTTATTATAGGAGAAGTGCCTGTTTTAGTAGTTACCCCCACCTCAATTGAAGAAACTATTACCGAAGGAGATAACCCCATTAAAACAGTTCCTGTTACTATAACAAATAATGGTACCGTGGAAGGTGAATATGAAGCAGCTGCATCCTGTCCGGCAGGATGGCTTACTATTACCGGAGATATCGAAGGAAAGGTGCCCGCAGGTGGCTCTAAATCGTTTAATGCTGTTATTAATGCAGGAGGACTCGAAATTGGTGATTACCAAGCAGCAATCCTTATCACTACCAATGACCCTCAAAACCAACTGTTTGAAATAGTATGTAAACTTAGTAAACTGCAAGATATCGAAATATTTACTCTTTCTCAATCTCAGGTATTTCCTAATCCCGCATCCGATAGGATTACGGTAAAATGCAATAAAGAGTTCAATACTATACAAATTATTAATATCTCCGGTCAAATTGTTTATAGCGCAACTGTAAACGGAGACC
>Ga0123353_10000556_pt1 | contig 45840 bp, 41 predicted proteins | sample TergutLab28metaG_3_FD_92763 | JGI IMG/M metagenome (GOLD analysis project Ga0123353, IMG submission 92763) | Labiotermes labralis P3 segment gut microbial communities from Petit-Saut dam, French Guiana - Lab288 P3 | ecosystem: Host-associated > Arthropoda: Insects > Digestive system > Gut ... | reverse complement strand
AGACCTCCCTTCTTTGTATTTGCGGTTTGCGCGACACTGTTCCCTACTGCTTGCTGAAGGCAGTATTCTGGTAGATCCGCGCAGACATTTATTGCGCCTGTCTGCTTATGGGCGCACGCAGTTCTCAATTACTTGCTCTTTGAACTGGGCTGTCACTTGGTCGAGGTCAGAGAGGCTTTGCGTTGCCAGCACACAAGTAACATTTGCCGAACGTGATTTGTTCACTAAGTCAAGCAGGGAGGCATTGGCATAGGTGTTGATCTCGTCCATGATATAGAAGATTCGCTTCTTCTTATCCCTGTAGAAATGGCTGACGGCCTTTTTGCTATCAATGATGATTAGGTTGCCGATGAGCGGGGATGTCTCAGGATATAGCAGAGGGTTCAAGATGAAGATGATTATCGCATCCTCCTGCAATGCCGTATAAATGTCAATCCCCGATACGTCGAATATCTGCCCCAGCTCACTATCCCTAATGGTGGCAAAGCGGGCCGCTGCGCTTTCGGCAATTTCACCGCTGGTCTTGGCAAGATCAACATCCTGCAAGTGTTCAGCCTTAGTGAGCAACCCTTGTTCACTTGCGTCCTTGCTCAATTTTACAAAACTGATCTTTGGTAAATAGCACGTCAAGGCATCAAGGGAGATGGCGATGCCCTGCATTGAGAGGAGCTTGCACAGCCTCCCGATATAACGCTCAGTATTGTACTTATAATGCTCCTCGCTCCAGTTGGTCATATTGATAAGCATATCCTTGATAACGTCCGTGCCGGTATTCTTAAAGGGGTTATACTTGTCGCTAGCGCTTGGGTCGTTCAGGTTGATTACGTAGAGCTTCCGGCCTTGGCAAAGCCTCTTTGCCATTTCAAGAAGGGAGCCAGCGTCAGTATCGCCTTTGCCGTCAATAATCAGCATGGGGTAATTATATATGGCACCGCTGGCTAAAAAGTTGGAGAGCGCCACAGTCTTACCACTCCCGGTTGTACCGCAAATAAAAACGTGTTTGGCATCGCTGGGGATAAACACGCTTCGATTAGATGACGTCCCTATAAACACGGCTTCTTCAAGTGGCTTCTCGCCTTGGTAGACTGATTTTTTTAAAGCCTGCTCATGGTCACGTTCAAAATCAAAGACAGCATCGCTTGGGGCTTTCATGCCCCGGATAAATTTTATTAAGCCCACAAAGATACCCCCTGTTGCTAAAATCGCAATGACACTAGCTATATCTATGCTGGACATACGCCAAAACTTCCTCTAATCGCAAGACCTCAATATTCGAGTATTCGCCGATGAAAACTTGCAGCAAGGACTTTACCTTGCTGTTACCCGTTATCCATATCTGCTTGTCATATTTCATATAATTTTCCCTGACGTTTTCCTCCATGCGGTCTTTGGGCTTTGGGTTAAGCTCCACCTCAACGGCGATGCTTTTAGTACCGTTCACAACAAAATCGGGCTGGTGCCTCCTTATGCCGAAACCATCCTTGATATGCAGTTCCTTTTCGCTTTCGATGTCGGCAAGGGAAACACCATGCTTTAGCACATAGTAGATAATTGCCTCCAAAATATAAATATCATGCGTGATACGGTCAACCCGGATTCTATCCTCACGCTTGTTCACACCCAATAAAATACGCCCTTTATGGCTCAGGGTATACATGTACGGGATGCCGTACAAATATTTTTGCCTCGTTAGATATCCAGCTTCAACCAATAGCTTTAGCCGTCGGTCACTGGCTCTGGCTCCTGAAAAGCCACACAGCACCCGGACATGCCGACCCAGGCAAAACCTGAACCGATGTACCAACTGCAAAATTTCAAAATCTCGCTCCTGTAGCTCTAAACCTTTAGCACTCAAAAAAACACCCCCATCAAAAATACCCTCGTCAAAAAAACAAAAAAAACGATTAACTAATCAACCCTCAACCCAACCAACCACAACCCCTTTAACTCTCTCTTACTCTCTTCCCACCGCCCACCTTATACACTTCACAAAAAAACAGAATAACACTAACGTTGTGAAAGTGAGGTCACGGGTATTTTGACGCAGGAAAAAGAGCCGTGACCTCACTTTCACATAACCAAAATTCTGCTCCAAGGTGTAGTGTATAAGGTTTTCCGGGCGGTGGAGGGTGATGCTCCATCTATATGCGCTTCTCAACATGGCTAGAACAGGGTTGTCAACGGCGGGAAAGACAAAAAAATACCGGGATTTCGTATCCCGATACTTTTTTGTTTGGTTTGCAAGCGGATGACACCGGAGTCGTGGATACAGCCGCCATGCTTGACGGCAGCGGCACGGGCTACGCGGAGATGTTCGAATGGGCGGACGGCAACCCGGTCGGCGCCGACCGCAGAGGCTTGTTTGTCACGCTGGAGGGTGAGCGAATACGCATCGCGCAGCGTGACGACGTTATTCTGGGCGTGATTGCCGCCGCGCCCGCATTCACCGGCGGCGTGATTGACCCCGACTCTCCCGCTGTGCCGCGTTCCATACGCGCAGATTGGGCGGCGGTGGGGTTGCTCGGCAAGCTGGAGGCTCTCGACGACGGCAGCTGCGTTCTCGGCGGGCTGTGCGGGCCGGGCCAGTGGGGCCTGGGCACCGACAGCGTGCAGGGTTACCGCGTGCTGCGGCGCGTTGACGAAAACAAGGTGCTCATCTGTATGAAATAATTTTCATCGCAACGCAGATTATGCAAAGTAATTCCCGGCAAGCATTAAGAATATAAAGAGCCTCCAAACCCTTATATGTCAAGAGTTTAGAGGCTCAAGCTGCCAGCGCGAAAGTCCTGCCGGGGATGCCCCGGCAGCGCTGTCGGGTACACTACGGGCGAGCGGGTCTGCCCGGCATGGCAAAAGATAATCCCCTTTCTGACCGCGCAGAAAGGGGATTGTGTTTTCAGCCGGGAATTTGTGAGACTATTCTTCCGCGTAAATGTAGTCGTCCTCGCCGCCTCTGCGGCCCCTTGCCGTCATGAGAATCACGCCCGCCAGCGCCGCCAGCAGCACCGCGCCGGCTCCCGCGGCCAGGGCCCAGCGGATGCCCGGCCCCTCGGCCTGCTCCGGGAATTCCGCAAGCCCCTCCTCGCCCCCATCCCGCGTGTAGCTCTCCTGCGTCGAAGCCTCCGTCGCCGCCATGGTGGTGGTTGGGGCCACGGGCACCGTGACATAGTTGCCGTGCTCGTCCGTAACGGGCACCCTGAAGGTTGGGAGAGGTCCCCAAGTTATATTGCCGGAGTAGGTGTCGTTCGGGTATGCGGGGTTCACCACGAAGCCCTGCGAGGTACGGGAGGTCTTCTTCGTGATGGTGGTCATGGTGGTGGTCGTGGGCGCGTAAAGCGTAGAGCCGAAGAAGTCCGTCGCGTTGTAGTCCACGGTGGTGGTCGGCACGGTGGAGGTCGCGCTGCCGTCGGGCGAGGTCGTCCACGCCGTGGGCAGCTCCGAGGGCCCCGCCGTGGTGATGCTCGCCAGGGGCGCGGTGGTCTCGTCGGGCTCCGCCCGGGCGGCCAGCGCCGTAGCCGCCATCGCAGCGGCGGTCAGCAACACCGCCAATATCAAGTTCCGGCGCCGCATAGCGCAGCCCCCTTTCGTTGGTTGGAAATCATTTCTGCCTCCAGTATAGCACATTTTGCGCGAAAAAGCAAGACGCAAATTCATCCTGCATCCTATCTGTCGAACGGCGCGGCAAAAATCCTCATGGTTTGGCAAATTTTTTTCGTATACTCTCTTGTTGAAGACGCACGGCAGTGCGTCTTCTGCATATCAGCCAAGCAATGCTTTTTCAGCATCGGCATAGCCCATATCGCATACGCGCTCGATCAATTCCCGGGGTTTGCGGGTGAATGTGTGCATGGGCAGGGACTCCCTGGGCCGGATCAACACGGCTGTGCCCTTGCGCTCCATCCGTTCCAGCAGGCGCAGGGAGCGCATATAGCCCTCATGCCTCTGCCGCAGGGCCTTGGCGACCTCGGGATATTTGCGCAGCACAGATGGATACAGCCACCGCCCCCTCTCCGGCGGCTTCACATAGCCGGGGGGGCGGTTTATTATCGCCACCACGCGCTGGCAGCCCTCCGAGAGGGCGCGCTCCACGGGGATGGAATCGGCCACGCCGCCGTCGAAGTAGCGTTGCCCGTTCAGCTCCACCGGCTTGCAATACACCGGCAGGGCGCAGGAGGCCATCAGCGCGCGGCATTCGCGCCCAGCAAAGGCCTCGCTGCCTGTCACATATTCGGCCCGACCCGTGGCGGCATTGGTCACTACAATTCGGATTTCGTCGGGACAGGCGCACAGCACGTCGTAGTTGATGGGGTCCTCGCCGCCGGGGCCGGTGATCGTCTCGTAGATGTAATGCAGGTCCGCGAAGGAGCCGCCGCGCAGCCAGGTTCGCAGGCCCATGTACTCCCGGCGTGCGGCGTATTCGGCATAGAAGCGCAGGGTGCGGTCGCGATGCCCGGCCAGGTGGGAGGCCAGGTTCGCCGCGGCGGCGGACACCCCTATATAGTAGGGAAAGGTCACGCCGTGGTCATGGAAGCAGCGCAGCGCCCCCACGCCGTAGACGCCCAGCTGCCCCCCCCCCTCGCAAACCAGAGCTGTTTTGGGGGCGCGCAAGCTCTCCCAGCCGAAGAAATCACCCATGGGCGCTCCTGTCCAGCCTCCTGTTGCGAAAATACAGCGCGATGTCTATGCAGACCATCACGAAATTGGCCATGTAAAACGCGATCACGTAGTTCACCTGCCCCCCCACGAGCTTCGCGGCGACGCCCACGGCGTAGCCCACGGCGATGGCGACCATGAAGGGCAGACTTTTGCCCTTGGCGGAGCGCGCCTTCCACGAGCGCGCGATGGACAGGGGCCACGACAGCCCGAAGCAGACCAGCATGGCGGTCTCAAGGATTTGCGGCATGGGAACCTCCGTAGAACCGCAGGGCTGCTGCGTCTGTGCATGGCGGCTAGTGAACGTCAATCACATCAATACCCCGGCAGCGGAATGTGATCCAGGCTCACCACCGGGACGCCCTCGAAGCCATCCCGGCGGATTTCTTCCGTCAGGACGCAGGCGTTGACCACCAGCTCGCAGCCGAGCTGCTTCGCAACGGCATAAACCGCGCGTAAAGTGCCGCCGGTGGAAAGCACGTCGTCCACCACGCACACGCGCTTGCCGCGCAGCATATCCTGCTGGTCGCGCCCGAGGAAGAACTGCTGCGCCGCGGCGGTGGTGATGCTCTTGACCTCTATCACCAGCGGGTCGGTCATATAGAGCTTGCGCGCCTTGCGCAGCACGACATAGTCCTCCTGCCCCAGCGCGCGGGCGAGCTCCTGCGCCATGGCGATAGCCTTGGACTCCGCCGTGAGCAGGATGTCGAAGTCATAGCCCGCCAGGGCCCGCGCCAGGGCCTGCGCCGCGGCGAGGTTCCAGGAAGCACGCCCCATGGGGTCGTAGGCATAGATGCCGAAGCCGTCCTCGCCGCGCACCAGGGGCAGCGCAATCTCCAGTTCCCCCAGGCGCACGGGCCAGGTTGGGGGCCAGGTTTGGTCGCTCATGGATGCATTCCCTCTTTCTCCTCACAAACCGCCAGTCAAAAGGCGCTTCGTAATTGATAGTTACGCCAACCCCGGAGTAGCGCCGCAGGGGTCACCGCCAGGAAGTACAATTGCTGTACAGCGTACATGAAGGCGCCGTAGTAGCCGAACTCGCGCCCGCTGTTCCAAGCGTTTCGCATTTGGGTCATTGCGCCGCCCCAATCGTAATACAGGAAAACCCAACAGGTTTCGCTGGTCACGACAGCTTCGCTGCCGTCCTTCAGCGTGGCGGTTACCACGCAGCGGAAATACAGGCTGTCGGCGTCGTTTACGAACATACCGGCTGTGGGCAGTGTCAGCACAGCCTCCTGCGCTCCTTCAATAGCGCAGAAGTCATCCGGCCCCCAGTCGATGTAGCTATATTTTGTCCATTGGTAGCGCAGGGGGGAACCGTCGCTTTCTTTTGGCGCTTCCGCCTGGATTTCCAGCTTGATCTCGTCGCCTTGGACGACAAACAGCTTCTTGGGGGGCTGCTGCGTAATGGCGGGCACGAAATCCGGGTTGGGTGCGGCACTTATCGGTGCCAACAAGGCAAAAGCCAACGAACAGGCGAGCAGAGCGTAAAGTATTTTTTTCATGCAAAAGGCTCCATTCCATCAAGCTGCTTTAAAGTCGTTTCGAAGAAGGCAAATTCCTTGCGCAAAAAAGTTTTCAGTCGTTTAGCAACATATACAGCGTCGGCGTCACATGAAATTCGCGCATCACCGCCAACACCTCCTCCATCGCCCGGGAATCCCCTGCCCCGCGCTCTCTTTTCACCGCGCGGAGAGCCAAGTTCTTCGGCGTGTGCGTAAGGTCGACGAACTCCAGCAGCTGTGTCTTGTACCCATTGTATTCCAGCAGGTTGGCGCGGATCGCGTCCGTCGCCAGCGCGGCGAAGCGCTCCTGCACAACGCCGTAGCGGGTCAATAGAGAGAGCGCCTCGGTCTTGACTTGGGCATTGAGCTCGTGCTGGCAGCAGGGCACGGCGAAGATGTACTTCGCGCCCCATTGAACGGCATTGTAAAGCGCGTAGTCCGTGGCCGTATCGCAGGCGTGCAGCGAGACCATCATGTCCACGCGGCCCGCCGGGCGGTAACCGGCGATGTCGCCCACCTCGAAGCGCAGCCGCTCATAGCCGTATTTATGCGCCGCGTGACTGCACTTTTCGATGACGTCCGCCTTCAAGTCCAGGCCCGTGATGTGCGCCTCTATTTTGCGCACATATGACAAGTAATAGTACAGCACGAAAGTCAAAGAGGATTTCCCGCAGCCGAAATCGACGATGCGCAGCGCCTTTTCGCCTTTCACAGCATCGTCAATCAGTTCAAGAAAGCGATTGATCTGCCTGAACTTGCCGTATTGGCTCTTGATTACACGGCCATCCATAGTAAGAACGCCCATGTCGATCAGAGGCTGAACAACAGTGCCCTCTTCAATGATATAGCGCTTTCTGCGGTCGTGCTCCGGCCGGGGCGCGGGCGGCTGCGCGCTGTTCGCCTTGCGAATAAATGAGATTTTTTCGGCCTTGCTGACCATCAGGATGTACTCGTGCCCGCCGTCCCAGGCGTTGGCCTGAAGGAAGTGCTCCCGCAAATATTCACAGCACAGCGCGATTGCCTCCTCCTTGGAGGAGACATTCTGATGATATACCTGCGTCCCCCGGTGCTGGGTGAACTGCCAGCCGCTCCGATAGGGCGCGGCCTCCACTTTGACCAGCTCGCAGGGCTTGTCCCGGCATTTGCTGAGCACCAGCTTATACAGGCTGTCCGTGAACATGGCCTGGACGCAGGCCTGCAAGTCCTGCGTCATGCGCCGCGCGCCGCCAGGGCCTTGATCACGGCCTCGGTGTCCTTTGCCACGCTCTCCGCCGCGATTTCACCGTTCTTGGCGAAGGCCAGCAGCGAGGCCGAGTTGTAGGTATCGGAGAGGCAGCGGATCACCAGCAGGGATACGCCCAGCTCGTTGGCGGTTCTCGCGGCGGTGTAGGTCTCCATATCGATGCACACCGCGCCGCTCCTGTCCGCCACGCGGGTCTTGCGTTTCCTGTTGAAGATAATCCCCAGGCTGGTTGAGATCTTCTCCAGACGCGCGTGAGGCAGGATGCCCGCCGCGAAGCGCGCGAGGCTCTGATCTGTAAGCTCTGCGGCGTTCCCGACATATTTCCGCCCCGAGGCCGGGAAGGACGACAGCGCGACGACCGTCTCCGCCAGCTTGATCTCGGGCACGATCCCGCCGGAGACCCCGTAGTTGACGATGACGTCCGGCTTAAAATGCTCCGCCAGCGCCCGGACGCCCTTTTCGGCGTTTTTCATGCCCCAGCCGCACTGGTGGAGCAGCACCTCGGCCTGCCCGATGTTCCCGCGCACAAACTTCTTGCCCGCCGCGCTCTCGGGCTGCGCCCCCTCGATCCTGGAGATCAACTTGCCCGCCTCCATGCCCATGGCGACGAGGATTCCGATTTTTAGCATAGCGAAATCTCCTAAAATTAATCCATACCTCATTCTTCTCTGTGGCAACCGCTGATTTATATACGCACAATCCGTAGGGGACGGCCTCTGGACGTCCCTGGGCAAAAAAGATAAGATTTTTGCCTGGGGCGTCGAGGACGCCGCCCCCTACATATGGGCGAATTTATGGTTGTTTGAAGGGTGTGGTTATTTCATCTGCGAATTCATCGCCACGTCGAACAGCGCGGTTCCCATCATCGTCCGGGAGACCACCGAAACGCCGGCGATTTTGCCCGCCAGATAGCGCGGCTTGGGGTTCTTCGCGTTGATGGCTTTCATGATGCACTTGACCACGGCCTCGGGCTCGGAGGCCGCGCCGCCGCCCGTGGCCCCCGCCAGCAGCTTGTAGGCCTTCTTGCCGAACTCCTCGTAGGCGGTGCCCTCGATGGACTCCAGCAGGCTCTGCTTCGCTCCCTCGGACCACTTGGTATTAATCGGGCTGGGTTCGATGAGCGAAACCACGATGTTGAAGGGCTTCAGCTCCACGCGCAGGCAGTCCGAGATGCCCTCCAGGGCGAACTTCGAGGCGCAGTACCAGCCACTCAGCGGCGAATAGACCCGCCCCGCCACGCTGGAAATGTTGACGATCCGCCCGCCGCCCCGCGCGCGCATGGAGGGAGCCAGCAGCTGGATAAAGCGCACGGGCGCGAAGAAGTTGACCTCCATCTGCCGCCGCCCGACCTCCATGGGCACGGTCTCGATGGGGCCGTACTGCCCGTAGCCCGCGTTGTTGACGATGACGTCCACCCCGCCTGTCTCCGCTACGATGCGCTCGCACAGGGCGGTGACGCCGTCGGCGTCGTTCATGTCCAGCAGGACGTGAATGCCGCCCATGCCCGCCGGGCAGGGCGCTTTGTCCGCGCACCACACGGTGTAGCCGTCGGCGAGCAGCCGTTTCGCCGTGAGGTATCCCATGCCCCCGGCCGCGCCGGTGACCAATGCCGCTTTCTTCATGTGAAATCCTCCCTTGTAGTTATGTAGGCGATGTGCATTTCCATCGCCGGACTGCGTCTTCGCCGTATGTTTTCTCGAATGCTATCGCATCAAAGCCGCATTTGCGATAGAAATCCACAGCGTCGTCGTCTGTTTCGAGTTCCATGGGCAGGCTATATTGCTCTTTCAGGGCATCAAGCATGGCGCGGCCAATCCCCTGCCCCCTGCGCGCCTCGATCACCGAGATACTCGCGATATAGAGCACATTGTCGTCGCGAATATAATACTGCACAGCGCCAAGAATACGCCCGCCGTCCATGACGCCCCAAAGCTCTCTCTTTTCTTCGCCAAGGCAACGCTCCACTGCCCGGGCGATATTCTCCGGGCTGGGGTTGAACATGCTCAGCGAGAGGACGTGCTGTACTTCGGGCTCATCCAATCTTGGTTTGAGGTCGATGAAGGTTTGGGGCATGGAGGCCTCCATACACAAGGCTGTAGGGGCGGCCAGCAGGCCGCCCGCTACTTACCTATCGATCAAACTACACCAGCATCTTGCCGAGTTCGCTGAGCTCCTCCAGGTCCGCGCCGGTGATCTCCGCAAGCTCCACGCCCATGGCCTTGGCCTCGAGGATCTTCGCGGCGGTGATCTCCACGCAGTCGGTCATGTCGGAGGCGCGGCGCAGGCTCGTGCCCGCCACCACCAGGCCGTGGTTCTGCATGATGCACACAGCCTTCTCCTCGCCCAAGGCCTCGGCCACCCTGTCGCCCAGCTCAGGCGTGCCGGGGATCATGAAGGACACCACCGGCACCTCGCCGAAAAAGGCGGCGTCGGAGGAGACGGGCCTGAACTGCAAGCCCGCAAGGCCCATCAGCGTTGACTTCGTCGCGTGGGAGTGGATGACGGCGGAGATGTCCGAACGGGCCTTGTAGATGGCCGTGTGGACATTCTTCTCGCTGCTGGCGGAGAGCTCCGTCGCGCCGCCGACGGTCTTGCCGTCGAGGTCGATGCGCACCATCTGGTCGGCTGCCAAATCCCCCTTGTAAATGGAGCTGGGCATGATCCAGATTTCGTTGGGGTTGTCCTCGCAGCGCACGCTGATGTTGCCGCCTATGCCCGTGATCAGGCCCTTGTGGAACATCTCGGTGGTGATCTGCAGCAGCTCGTCGCGGATGTCGCCGGTCTTCGGGTGGCCGGTAATCCCCAGGTTGGAGGCCGGGGCAGCGGCGGGTGCGGCGGCTGCCACGGGAGCCGCAGCAACTGCGGCAGGGGCCGCGGCGGCCGCGCCGCCGACCACCTGCTGGGTCACCATCTGCTGGGTGACGATCTGCTGGCTGATGACCTGCTGGACGACGGGCTGATCCTTGCCGAAGACCTTGCCGAAGAAGCCCTTGAACCCGGAGGCGGGCACTGCGGGCGCTGCGGCGGGGGCGAAGCCCACGGGGGCTGCCGCCGGAGCGGCGCCTGCGGCGGCGGGGGCAGCTTCCACGGCGGCGGGCTCCTCCTCGGCCGCGCCGAGGGCCGCGATGTCGATGGGGCCGACCTTCTTCAGGGCCGCCTGGTAGGAGCTCATCATCAGGTTGAGGATGGACTGCATACTCATGGCCTTGCGCACGTCTCCCGTGAAGGACATTTGGCCGGTCATGGCGGCCTTCGCGCCGTTGACGGTTCCCATCATCATGCCGTCGAAAATCTCGATGGGCATACGCAGGTTGACCGACGCGCCGGGCGGGAAGGCCCCGAGGCCCGCGTCGATGTCGCCCTTGACGAAGTTGAGGTAGCAGCTCTCCTCGTTGTCCTTGAAGGTGATCTGGAAGGAGATGTCCTTGCTGGAGGTCTTCGCCTTCACCTGTTCGTCCTGGGACATAATGCTCAGGAACTCTTTGATGAGCTCCATATACTTGCCGTAGCCCGTGCCGCCGGATTTCTTCGCCGGTGCCGCCGCCGGGGCTGCGCCTGCCGCCGGGGCCGCTGCCGGAGCAGCCGCCGCCGGGGCAGAACCGGCCGCCGCAGCCAGGGCCGCCACGTCCACCTTGCCGACCTTGGCCTGGGCCTCCTGGTAGGAGCTCATCATGAGCTTCAAAATCGACTGCATACTCATGGCCTTGCGCACGTTGCCGGTGAAGCTCATTTTGCCGGTCATGGCGGCGTTGGCCCCGTTGATAGTGCCAATCATCATGCCGTCGAACACCTCGATGGGCATACGCAGGTTGACCTCCGCGCCGGCATCCCCATAGGTTCCCAGGCCCGCGTCGATCTCGCCCTTGTTGAAGGCCAGGTAGCAGCTCTCCTCGTTGTCCTTGAAGGTGATCTGGAAGGAGATTTCCTTGCCGGAGGTCTTCTTTTTGACCTCCTCGTTGGAGGCGATGTTCCTGCAGAACTCCGCGATGAGGGCCATGTACTGCCCATACGCGCCGGAGGGGGCCGCCGCAGGAGCCGGGGCCACAGCCACAGGCGCGGCCGGGGCCGCCACGGCGGGTTTGGTGTCGCTCTGCTTCTTAGCGTGGAGGTCGTTGACGCTCACCACGTTGTCCTGGAGCGCCTCCAGGGCCCCGGCGTCGATCTTCTTCTCGCCGGAGAAGGAGAAGCCCGCGGAGAAGGCCTTGCGGTTGACCACGTCGCTCGTGAGCTGGCCCGCCATGAGCTTGCGGATGTTGTCCACCATGATCAGGCCCTGGTGGATGCCCACCTGCTTGGTGTTGCCCGCCGTGTGCGGGGTGGAGAGCACGTTGGGCAGCAGCACGAGGGGGTCGTTGGATGCCGGCGGCTCCTCGGGGAACACGTCCAGCGCCGCGCCCTTCACCTTGCCGGACTGTAAATTCGCCAGCAGCGCGCCGTAGTCCATCAGGGCGGCCCGCGCCGTGTTGACGACTAGCACGCCGTCCTTCATCTTGCCGAAGGCCGCCGCGTCGATCATGTTGGTGGTCTCGGGGGTCACGGGGGCGTGGAGGGAGACGATGTCGCTTACTGCCAGCAGCTCGTCGAGCTCCACCTTCTTGGCCCCCATCAATATAGCATCTTCTTTGGAGAGATAGGGGTCGTATACGAAGAGATTGGCGTCAAAGCCAAGCAATCTTTTCGCAACTTTCTTGCCGATGGCCCCGCCGCCGATGAGGCCGATGTTGGCGCGCCAGAGCTCCAGGCCCTGATAGCGGAAGTACGCCGCGCCCTGGCGGCCCATGTCGCCCGCCTCGCCCGGCTCCTTGAGGAAGGCCGCCGATTCGGGGACCATGCGCGCGATGTTGAGCATAAAGGCGATGGCCATGTCGGCCACGGCGTCGCAGTTGCGGCCCGGGGTATACACCACGGGGATGCCCGCCGCCGAGCAGGCGTCGATGTCTATGTTGGTGGGGTTGCCCCGGCACACGCCTATCATGCGCAGGTTCGGCAATTCTTTAATAATAGGGGCATCGACAATATCGACTTCGGTGATGAAGACGTCGTAGTCCTTGAGGGTCTCTATCATGTCGTCGCCCTCGAGCATCTCGCCGTCCCGGTAGCTCTTGTAGGTGATGCTGCCGAACTCGCCGAGCATCTTGACTGCGTCTTCAGACAAGTCAGCATCCGCGTAGATGCGCAGGCTCACGGCCTCGCCGCCGCCCTCCGCGTCGCCGCCCGCGGCATCCTGCCGCAGTTCAGTGATCAACGCGCCCAGCTGCATGAAGCTATCGCTGGAGGCGGTATACATCTCCTTCCACTCGTCGTAGATGCGCTCGTAGGCGTCGCTCTCGATTTTCACCGGCGCGCGCAGGTCGTTGATCTTCGCGGCGGCGTCGGCGAAGCTTGCGCAGGCACCGGAGCCCACTGCAGCGCAGATCATGGCGCCTATGGCGGAGCTCTCCGCCACCGAGGGCACCGAGACGGCCTTGCCGCTGACCTCGCTGAGAATCTCTGCGAAAATCGCATCCACGGACATGCCGCCGCCCAGCCGCAGCTCGGCGGGCCTCTGGCCCGAGACCTCCTCAATCTGCTCCATATTGCCGCAAAGCCCAAAGGCCATGCCCTCCACGACGGCGCGGGCGGCCCTGTTGCGGTCGAGCTCGGCATCGGGCACCATGTTGACGGTGGAGGACAGCATCTGCTCGATGGGCAGGCTCAAAACGGAGTTGTTGAAGATGGACGCGCCCACGGTGGAGAGCATTCCCCCCGCCCCAGGGCCCGCCTTGGCCGCGGCGGCCATCAGCGCGCCGCAGGGATTTGGGTTGCCGCCGAACAGCAGCCCGGCGATCCACTCCAGGGAGATGCCCACACCGCCCGCGTTGGATTCCACGACGTATTTGCCCGGCGTGGCCGCGACGCCCGTCCACAGGCGGCCCTTGGGGTCAACCACGGCCTTATCGACTACCATCTGGATGGGGGCTGTGGTACCGGCGGCGATGCCGGTCTCGCCGTTGCCGAGCACGCCCATGCCCAGCAGGGCGCTCTGGGTGTCCCCCGCGCCCGCGACGACCACCGTCGCTTCGCTCAGGCCCAGCAGCTGCGCAGCCTCGGCGGTGAGTGTGCCCAGGTTTGTGCCCGCGTCGATGAGCTCGGCGAACATGGCCCGATTCAGGCCCAGCTTGGCGATGAGGGCGTCCGACCAGGCGTTGGCCGCCAGGTCATACAGCATGGTCTCGCCCGCCTGGGTGCGCTCGGCGAAAATCTTGCCGGTGAGCTTGTAGTTCAGGTAATCCTGCAGCGTGAACGCCGTCGCGATGCCCGCGTAGAGCGTCGGCTGGGTCTCCTGGAGCCAGAGCAGCTTGCAGGCCATCAGGTTCGGCATGGGCCTGTGCCCGGAGATGCGATAAATCTCGTCCGCGTGGGTGTCATTCAGCCTCATGCAGGCGTCCACCGCGCGGGCGTCCCGGTTGGGGCTGGAAAACAGCACGCTGCCGTCCGCGTCCAGCGCCACCAGCGTGTGCCGCAGCACAGAGGTGGACAGCGCCGCGATGTCCTGCGCCGCGTAGCCGCCCTTTGCCATGCAGTCCTTCACCGCGTCCGCCAGGATGGACAGGATGATCCCCGTATCCATCCCGTAGCCGAACTCGCCGATGGTGAACAGCCCCTTGCCCATGCCGTGCTTCACGGCGGTGAGCTTGCCTCCCTCGATTTCCCTGGCGACGACCCTTACGCTGCCGCCGCCGACGTCAATGCCGAGCAATGCCTTTGCCATTGTGCCACCTCCGAAATATTTAATTCAAATTATAGCTATTATATAACGCCGGGCCCATGCAAGTCAATGAATAAACCGTGAACTTTCAAGCGGCTGAGGATGGGTGTGCGCTGGGGCTTGTAATCAGGGGACAATGTCAACAAGTTAAGGAAAAGGTAGTCTTGGTGAGGCAATATCAGTGGCGCTGCGATGCAACGCCCTACAGGGAATGGGCCGATGGCCCTCTAAATGCGGGAAAATCGAAAGCTTTTCATAGCTTCAGGGAGCAATGATGAAGAGGATCATAGATCCTTTCCCTGTAGGGCGCGCCATTGGCACGCCAAGATTTAGATGATTTCCCTAAGTTGTTGACATTGTAATCAGGGGATGAATCCGATGAGCCATAAAAACATCATAAAAGCAGTGAATGGTATAGCCAATGGGAGTGTAATTGGCAAGAGCAATATCATGAATGGAATCAGCAATATGTTTGACGCTATTCTGAATATTGTCCTAAGTGAAAACTCTATCCACGGAACGATTACAAGCATAGGGAACCTGTCTACGAGGATTTCCCATAGCGATGCATCCCACAGCCATACATCTCGCTCTGTGACCTCCTGCATCCCACCTAAAGAAAACACGCTCTGGTCGGCTCCCTTGCGGAAGCCAGACATATTTTGCTCTGACCGGCCATCGCCAGCAATCCAAATCAAAATCAATGAACCTGCCTTGTAATAATAACAGAGGCCATCAAAATCTACTCTAAGGCCATCCCATGTTTTTTCTACGCTGATTGGTGTGTCTTCAGCAACTGCTTTGGGTTCCAGTAAAGCTAATATCCAGTTGAATTCGGACGACTCCAGTTTCTGATAGGCGTTGCGGTCAAGGTACACGCGATATATGCCTTCCATAAGAAACAAATCCCGTAAGCCATCGTTCCAGGTGAGCGCATAGTTACCATTGCTATGCACAATGTAGTTATCCCAGAGTGTATAATCCCCCCGAAGCATCTCCATCGTGTCCATCAGCAGGGTCCGGCCCTCGGCTTCGAGCTCCTCCTGGGTTTGCTCCGCACCGGCGCAAACACCGAAGCCGACGAGCAGCAGCGCGGCCAGCAGCAGCGCAAGCAGTTTCTTCATTGTGATGACCTCCCATTCATATTTTGGCATGACAATTTTAACATGAGGGCGGGCGGGTGTCAATGGTTTTTTCGTGCCGCCAGAGGCGATGCCGCCGGAGGCGACAGTGCCCTGCACAACCACCCCGGCCCTGCGGGGCCACCCCTCCACGGAGGGGAATTTGGGGCTTGCGTTAGAACGCTTGCATATATAGAGCCCGTTTTCCGCTTAATCCCCCATTCCCCTCCTTGGAGGGGTGACGCCGCAGCGTCGGGGTGGTTGTGCGGAACACGAGTGCAGCGCTTCTTCACCCGCCCAAATACGCCTTCACGACCTTCTCGTCGCTGCGCAGCTCCGCGCCCGGGCCCTCCAGCACGATGCTGCCGGTATCCAGTACGTAGCCGTAATCCGCCAGGCCGAGCGCCATTTTGGCGTTCTGCTCCACCAGCAGGATGGTCGTGCCCTCCCGGTTGAGGCCCCTGATAATATCGGTAATATCGCGCACAATCAGCGGCGCGATGCCCATGGAGGGCTCGTCCAGCAGCAGCAGTTTAGGCGCCGCCATGAGCCCCCGGCCCACCGCCAGCATCTGCTGCTCCCCGCCAGAAAGCGTGCCGCCCACTTGGTGCTTGCGCCGCTCCAGGATGGGGAAGCGTTCGAAGACGTTCTGCGCGCGGCGGCGGCGCTCGTTTTTGTCTTTGAGGGTATAGGCGCCGAGCTCCAGGTTCTCGAGAACAGTTAAATCTTTGAAGATGTGCCTGCCCTCGGGCAGATGCACCAGGCCGCGTTTGACGATCTCGTGCGCGGGCTTGCCGGTGATGTCCTCGCCGCAAAACGTAACCTTGCCGGCGCTGGGGGCAATCAGGCCGGAGAGGGTACGCAGCGTGGTGCTCTTGCCCGCGCCGTTGCTGCCCAGCAGCGTGACGATCTGCCCCTGCCGCACCTCGAAGCTGACGCCCTTCAGGGCCGCGACCTTGCCGTAGTGGGTCTCGAGGGCTTCGACTTTTAGCATAGCTTCGCTGCTCATTCGCCGTCCTCCTCTATCCCGAGATAGGCTTCTATCACGAGGGGGTTGGCCTGCACCTCGGCGGGCGTCCCCTCGGCGATCTTCGTGCCGAAGTTGATGACGATGACCTTTTCGCTCACCTTCATCACCAGGTCCATGTCGTGCTCGATCAGGAACACCGTGATGCCGAAGTCCGCCCGGAATTTGCGTATCAGCTCCACCAGGCGCTCCTTCTCCTCCCGGTTGAGGCCCGCGGCGGGCTCGTCCAGCAGCAGGAGCTTGGGGCCGGCCGCCAGGGCCCGCGCCCACTCCGTGCGCCGCTGGTCGCCGTAGGAGAGGTTTTTCGCGGCTTCGCCCTTTTTATCCAGGATGCCCACGTAATCCAGGAAGCGCTCGGCCTTCTCCCGTATCTCTTTTTCTTCCCGGCGGGCGGCCCGGTGGCGCAGCAGCGCGCCCAGAACGCCCTGGCGGCTCACGCTGTGCGCCCCGCTCATCACGTTTTCTAAAACAGTTAAATCCCGAAAAAGGCGCACGTTCTGGAAAGTGCGTATAATGCCCATCTGCGTGATTTTATAGGGCTTTTGGCCTATCAACGATTTGCCGTCGAAGAGAATCTCGCCCTCGGTGGCCTTGTAAAAGCCCGTCATGCAGTTAAATGCAGATGTTTTTCCCGCGCCATTCGGGCCGATCAAAGACGTGATCGAGCCCTCTTCGATATCGAAACTCAAATTCTCAACAGCCACAATGCCGGAAAAGCGCATGGTCAGGCCTGAAATTTGCATCAATGCCATCACTTCACCCGCTTTCTGTCGGGCCAGAAGCCCTGGGGCCGCACGATCATCACCACGACAAGCAGCAGGCCGAAGATCAACATGCGGGCGTCTTTGACGAAGGAGACGTCCCGGATGAGCTCCGGGAACACAGCGAAGAAGGCGGCACCCGCGATCACGCCGGGAATTTTGCCCATGCCGCCCAGAATCACCGCCAGCAGTATATTCGCCGACATGGTGAAATCAAACGTGGGCGGGGAGATGGCGGTCATCTTCACGGCGTAAAAGCTGCCTGTGATGCCGCCGAGCACCGCGCCTATCATATAGGCGTAGAGTTTGTAGCGCGTGGTGTCCACGCCCATGGCCTGGGCGGCGTCCTCGTCCTCCCGGATGAACGCCAAAGCTCTGCCGAAGCGCGAATTGCGTATTCGATATGAAATAAACACGAACAGCACCAGCAGCGCCAGGAAGGCATAGTACCAGTGGCTGATCTTCGTCAGGTGCAGGCCGAAGAGGCTCGGCCTTGCGATGGCGTTCAGGCCGCTGGCCTTGCCCGTGATCTCCAAATTGCGCGCCGTGATGCGCACGATCTCCGCGAAGCCCAGGGTCACGATGGCGAGATAGTCGCTGCGCAGTTTTAAAGTAGGCGCGCCTATCAGCACAGCCGTGAGCATGGCAACTATTATTGAAATAGGCAGGGTCAGCCAGAAGTTCCATTCGAACGTTTTGATGAGTATCCCCGTGGTGTAGGCCCCGATGGCGAACTTCGCGGCGTAGCCCAGGTCGCACAGCCCGCAGTAGCCCACGATGACGTTGAGCCCCAGGGCCAGCAGGGCGTAGAACAAGGCGTTCCACAGCACGTTAAGGGCGTAGTTATCCAGGAAAATTGGCAGCACTGCCATAATCGCGAGCAAAACCGCGGGCATGGCAAATTTAAAAATTTTGTTGTCGGGCAGGCGAATGGTGGGAAGTTTCAACGGATGTACTCCTCCAATAACGCAAGCGCTTTGTCGAGCCTGCCCGCGTAATCGCGCAAGGCATCGGCAACCATGGCGCGTTTCTCCTTGTCGCGCATGGTGATTTTGGTTTTTTCCAGGTCCATCCCGGCGCCAAGATGCTCCAGCTGGCTCCACAACCCGTCCTTGCTGTCGTCCAGCGTTATGTCGTCGGGCTTGAACGATGGAAGCAGCTTGACAATCTCGTCAAACAGCATCATGTAGCGCGAATAGGCCGGGCTCATCTGCGCAAGCTTTCTGAAAATAAAAAACGGGATGGCGGGCGAGGTGGCGAGGTTGCACACGTAGACGCCGTAGTTCTCCCACAGGGGGAGTGCTTCGTCCTCGAAGCGCCCGGCCTCGATGTCATCCGCCCAGGCGCGGAAGGCCGCAGCGCCGAAGAACATGCCGTCGCGCTCGGGCAGGGTCAGCCAGTGGGGCATCTTCGCAATCGCCTTGAGGTACAGCGCCTCCAGCGTAACGTCGCGCCGCTTTTCGCCGATGAAGATGAAGTCAAGCTTGCTCTGATCGTGCAATTCGTAGTCGATGATTTTTTTATCGCCCACGAGCAGTTGCAGCGTTTGCCCTTTGTTTTTGTAGCCGATAACCAGGGGGTACGTCCCCACGTCTTCATTCCACCCGGGGATGTCATACATATTTGTCTTGACGAGTACCGGGATACCCCTGTTGATGTACCCGACGATTCTCTTGACGTCAATTTGTCCTGCCGGAACGTATTCGCAGGCATAGCCGAGGGCGTCAAAAACATACGCGAGATGCTCCGGGCCCGCCAAATAGCCCGAGACGCAGTATTCGCAGCCCGTCGCCGGATTGCGATTATACACTTGGGCGACCGTATCCCCGGTGATGGCCGCGATATCCCAGTAATCAGGCTTATCGGGCGCGCCCAGGCGCTCCAGGACGAACTTGACGCAGTCGGGCAGTCCGTAGTTGTGGCCCAGCCCGCCAGCAAAGAAGCGGCGGATGCGGCGCAGCTTGTTCGATCTTCTCATGCTTACATCCTCTCTATCTCTGACCTGCCCAGCAGGCCGTTGGGCCGAAGGATCAGGATCAGGATCAGCAGGCCGAAGGCGAACACGTCTTTCCAAGCCGAACCCAGGGCCTGCGTACCGGCAGCTTCCAGCAGACCCAGCAGCAGGCCGCCCAGCATCGCGCCGGGGATGGAGCCTATGCCGCCGATCACCGCCGCGGTGAAAGCCTTGATGCCTATGGTGTAGCCCATGTTGTACTGCACGTTGCCGTAGTACACGCAGGCCAGGCCCCCCGCGATCGCCGCCAGGGCCGAGCCCAATACGAAAGTCAGGCCTATGACTTTATTGACGTTGACGCCCATCAGCCGGCAGGTGTCCTGGTCCAATGAGATCGCCCGCATGGCCTTGCCGGTCATCGTGCGGCCTATGAAGAGGGTGAGGCCCAGCATCACCAGGGCCGAGACACCGATGAGGCTCATCTGGATGTAGGTGACCGTGATGCCGCCGATGCGCACGCCCGCGGCGCTGTCCAGGCCGCTGGAGAAGAACAGCGGCTGGCTGTTGGTGATGACCATGACGGAGTTGTAAATCACCAGCGAGACCCCGATGGCGGTGATCAGCAGGGAGAGCCGGGGCGCGCCCAGCAGGGGCCGGTAGGCGAAGCGCTGCGCCAGCCATCCCAGGATTCCCGCGATCAGCATGGCCGCCGCGATGGACAGCGCGATGCCGGGCCAGCCGGGGAGGCCCCGCTTCACCACCTCGAAAACAGACAGGCACACGAATGCGCCTGTCATATAGATGTCCCCGTGGGCGAAGTTGAGCAACCTAATAATGCCGTAGACCATTGAGTAGCCCAGCGCCACCAGGGCATAGAACGAGCCCAGGATCAGCCCGTTCACGCCCTGCTGCAGGGCGACCTCCCATGTTGACAAGAGAACACCTCTTTACACACCCCCCAACCCCCCTCTAAAGAGGGGGGCTTATAGAGGCTTTATCGCAGCTTTTTTGGCTGCCGCAGGGAATCGACCCCCTCTTTAGAGGGGTGTGGCCCGAAGGGCCGGGGGGGGTCACACCGTCACCAGCTTGAACGCCCCGCCCTCAATTTGCAGGACGATGAAGTTCGACTCCGCCGGTTCTCTCTCGGGCGTGAACCTGATCAGCCCCGAAAGGCCCTGGTACTCGATGTCCTGCACGGCGTTGCGCACGGCGGCTGTCTCCAGCGTACCGGCCTTCTCGATGGCAGCCTTGAGCAGATAGACCGTATCGTAGCACAGCGTAGCGTAGTTGCCCGGGGGCATGTCGAATTTCGCCTGGTAATCGCTCATGAACGTATCGAACTCCGCGCCGCCTTCCGCAAATTCAACGGACGGCGGGGAGGTCACATACACGCCCTCCCCGGCGTCGCCGCAGGCTGTGATCAGCTCCGGCGAAGCCGAGCCGTCGCCCACGGCAATGAGGCCTTCATAGCCGCCGCGGCGCAGCTGTTTGATGAAGTTGGAGCCGTCGGCGTGGTAGCCGCACCAGTAGACGAAGTCCGCGCCGGCATTACGGATGGTCGTCACGATGGCGGAGACGTCGGGGGCGTTCTTCTCCATCACCTGCACCGTGGCGATTTCAAAGCCGCTTTTCGGCAGCTCCTTCGCGCACAGGTCCGAAAGATCCTGGGTATAGTCATCCCCCTGATGGACGAGCGCGACCTTTTTGACATCCAGGGATACAAGCAGGTCGGTCAGGGCCAACACCGCGTGGGTGCCCGGGCTGTTGATCATGAAGGACTGCGCAAGCCCGAGCTTGGTTATTTTAGTGGAGTTTGCGCAGGAGATCAGCAGCAGCAGGTCTCGTCGTAGAACTGCTGCATGGTGGGGATGATTGCCCCGGAGGCGTAGCCGCCGATGACGAAATCGACGCCCCTGGAGATAATCTTGGCCGCAGCCTGCACCGCAGCGTTCGAATCGGCCTCATCATCCACCTCGTACAGCGCCAGTTGACGCCCCAGCACACCGCCCGCCGCGTTGATCTCTTCCACGGCCAGCCGATAGGACTGCACCATGTCCTTGCCGTAAAAGGCTTCGTCACCGGATAGCGGGGCCAGCACGCCTATGTTTATTACGTCCTCCTCGGGCGCGGTGCTGCCGCAGCCCGCGAAGAGCGCGGCCAGGAGAATCGAGGCCGCCAAAAGTGCGATGAGCTTACGCATAGCAAATTCCTCCTGTTACTTGATTGTATGTATAATTTTAGCATAGTTACGCGGGGTTGTCAATTTGTTTTTTCTCGGCCCATATGTTATACACCACAACCGTGACAATAATCGCCGCGCCGCCCGCCAGGGTGAAAGGGCCGGGGCGCTCCCCGGTGGCCAGGGCCACCCAGACGGGATTGAGAACGGGCTCGAGGGCGGTGATCAGGCAGGCCAGCAGCGCGGGGGTGCGCCGGATGCCCGCCGAGAAGAACACGTAGGCCAGCCCCACCTGCACGATGCCCAGCAGGGCCATGAAGCCCCATGGAACCAGCTCGAATCTGATGGCGGCGTCGAAGCAAGCGAAGGGCAGGCCGATTGCGGCATTGAGCAGAAAGCCCAGGAAGAGCGCGTGGTCGGGGTCGGTGTCCGGCCGTTTGTTGCAAACGAACACCCCGGCGAAGCTCAGCCCCGAGGCGATGGAGAGCAGGTTCCCCAACAGGTTGCCGGGCTCCAGCTTGTCGGCAAAAAACAAAAGCATTCCAAGAACTGTAACCGAAACAGCGGAGAGTTCACTGGGCCTGGGCCTGGCCCTGTAAGATATAAACTGAATTAAGATAATAAACGCCGGGGCTGTGAATTGCAATAGGATCGCGGCGGCGGCTGTTGTCATCTTGTTGGCGAAGACGAAGAGGATTGTCGTCGCCGAAAGACACAATGCGGCCAGCGCATTGCCCCGGGTGAAGCTTACTTTCACGCCCCTGCGATAGATCGCGAAGACCGCCGCGGCCAGCAGCGCCCGCAGCCCTATGATGCTCATGGCGCCCCAGGGGATGAACTTTAGGCACAGCCCGCCCAGGCTCCAGCAAAGGGATGCCGCCGCCATGAGCAGCGGCCCCCTGCGCCCCCCTGCCGGTTTGGCCGTGTTTGTATTAATGCTCAAAAGATTATCTCTTTGCCGCTGCGCGCCGATTCATATATCGAATTGATGATGCGCACGGCCTTGGTGGCCTCCATGGGGCCCACCATGGGGTCGCGGCCAAAGCGCAGGGCGTCCACCATGTCCTGGATCTGCCAGGCGTGGCCGCGCACGACGGTGGGGTCGGCGGAGACAAAGCCGTGCTTGCCTGCGAACTTCTCCTTCATCTCGGCCTCCTCGGCCTCCATGTCCTCCCCCCGGATCCTCCAGGCGGCCACCCTGTCGCCGTCCACATGGATGGAGCCGTCGGTGCCGGTCACCTGCAGCTCGGTGCCCATGCCGGGGTAGGCGCAGGTGGTGGAGATGAACGTGGCGATCGTGCCGCGCTTGAATTTGATCGTGGACTGGGTGAAGTCCTCGGTCTCGATCTTGTGGTTCACCACGCGCATGTTGGACTTGACGCTCTCCACATCGCCCAGGAGCCACTGCATCAGGTCGACGGTATGCACCGCCTGGTTCATCAGCGAGCCGCCGCCGTCCATGGCCCAGGTGCCGCGCCAGCCGCCGTTGGCGAGAAAGTATTCGTCGCTGCGGTGCCAGTTGACGCGGAAGAAGGCGGCGAAAATCTCACCCAAACGACCGCTGTCCACTGCTTTTTTAAAAGGCTCCATGATGGCGTTGCGGCGGTTCTGGAAGATGCCGCCCACCTTCAGGCCCGTCTCCTGCCGGACCTTCTCGATTTCGAGAATCCTGTCCACCGTGATATCCATGGGCTTCTCCACCAGGACATGCTTGCCCGCCCACAGGGCCTGGACGGCCATCTCGGCGTGCAATCCGCTGGGCGTGCAGACCGACACGACGTCGATCTCCGGGTTTTTGAGCATCTCGGCGTAGTCCGTGTAGGTTTTGGCCTCCTCCGCCCCCGGGATGGTCGCCTGGGCGTTGGCGAGCTGCTCCGGCCGGATGTCGCACAGCGCGACGAGCTTGCAGCCCTGCGCCGCGATGGCGCCCCTAACGTGCGATTTGCCGACGCCGAGGCCGACTACCGCGTAGTTGATGGTTTTTTCCATTGTGTGTGATCTCCTTCTACATTGTAATTTTTGCGGGGTGATTATAACATAACATAGAATGCTGCGGCAAGTCAAGTTTTTTGCGCGGAGGCTTGCATTTGCAATGCGGGTGGGGTATAATGGCAGATAGAAAAGAACAAGGGGGCGTGCACATGCAGCAGCAAAAAGGCATTTCGACCCTGACGACCGTCACCTACTCCGTGAGCGCGGTGGGGCGGGAGGCAACTCTCGCCTGCGTCAACATCTTTTTTCTGGCGTTTTTGAATATTTATATGGGGCTGGACGTGATGGTGCTCACCGCCGCGTTCGTGCTCATCCGGGCGCTGGACTCCCTGACCAACCCGCTGCTGGCCTCTGTCATCAACAACAGCCGCAGGGGGCGCTGGGGGCGTTACCGGCCCTGGATGCTCATCGGGGCGGTGACCAACTGCGCCGCGCTGCTGCTGATGTTCTATCCCATCAACGTCGATTCTTCTATCCTGCGCCACGCCTATTATATCGCCATGTTTTTGGTGTGGGGCCTCACGTTCACGATATTGGACGTGCCAACCTGGGCGATGATCCCCACCATCGCCAACTCCACCGACGACCGGAATAAAGTGACGTCGCTGAAGGGCCTGGTGGGCAACTTCGGGGGATTCATATTGATCTCCCTGGGGACCTCGCTGATCATCCCCGTGGTGGCCGCCAGCGAGGGGGTGGGCTGGGCGCACTTCGTGCTGGGGGGCGCGGCGGCGGCCATGGTGCTGCTGTTCATCTCCATCACGGCGCTGTTCACGAAGGAGCGCTTTGAACTCCCTGAAGATAAAATTCCTTTCAAAGAGGTCTTCAAAATCTTTAGGGAGAACGACCAGCTGGCGGCCCACGCGATTTCCTATCTGCTGCTGCTTTCGGCCATCATGACCGCCATGGAGCAACAAATATATCTCTTTATCTATTATGGGGACATGGGGGGCCTCGGGTGGCTGAGCCAGGGCGTGGGTTACATGGTGTTCTCCATCATTGGCGGCATAGGCCTCGGCTTCTCCATGATGTTCTATCAATTGATCGTAAAGAAAATCCCCCGGGAGAAGGCCTACGGCGCGAGCTTCTTCCTGGCGGCCTTCGGCATGGCGGCGATGTTCCTCGTCTTCTACGCCATGCGCCTGCAATACGGCCCCTACGGCAGGGAGATCGCCAAGTGGATCAACGTGGTGATGGTGGCGCTGGCGTCCTTCCCCTTCTTCACCGCCAGCGGGCTGAGCCAGATCGGCTCGGCGGTGATGGCGGCGGACACTACCGACTACGGCGAGTGGAAGACCGGCCGCCGCAGCGACAGCGTAATTTTCTCGGTGCAGACCCTGCTGGCCAAGCTCTCCACCGCCGTATCCACGCTGATCATCGGTATAGGCATCAAGGCGGCGCGCCTGCCCGCCATCACGCAGGAGTTCAACCACGCCGTTGGCGAATTTGAGTACCGCTTCGTCGATGAGGCCGGGGCCGCCGTCTCCACCGGCGCGCTGGACATCCTGCGCCTATTTATGTTCATCGTGCCCATCCCGCTGTGCATCCTGGGCTACTATGTCTATAAAAAGAAATATACGCTCTACGGCGCGCGCTACGAGGAGATCAAGCGCGAGGTGGACGCGCGGCGGGAGAAGGGGTAAGTATGGCCCCATACACGATTTCTCTTCGGTTTTCAAGGGAATAGAAGAACCCCTCCATGCGCTCCCTGTATGCCTCCTCCACCGCGAAGCTTCTTTCCGCGGCAGCCCGCAATTGTTCCAGGGCCTGCTCCGGCGTCTCCGCGTGCGGGCCGAATTCCTGCGGGAGGTCGAACACCCGCAGCTCGTGCATCCCCGCGCGCAATTGCGGGCCATCCGGCAGGAAATACTGCACATAGCGCCCGAGATAGCCGAAATCATAGGAGAGCGACGTAATATCCGTGATGCAGGCGTCGTAGCGGGTGAGCATAGGCTGTTCGGTTATCACACACACGCGCGGGCAGTCCACCGCGAACAGATCGCCCAGCGAAGCGAACTTAGGGTGCAGGCAGACATCCAGCGCCAGGCCGCGCGCCTCCAGCAGGGCCGCGAGGGCCGGGTCGCTCAAAAAGGCATACAAATTTTTATAGAAATCAGAGGCCCGCACGCGCCCGTGCGCGGGCTCTTTGCCGTGCATGAGGTAGGCGCGCCAGCCGGGGGCCAGCAGCACGCGGCCCTCCGGCGCGCTGTCCCGGTCGAGCATATCGTAGCGGGCCGGACCCGCCTGGATCAACTGCTCCGGCCAGAAGCCGTACACCTCCCGAAAGCAATCATATTCCGCCGGGGCGGCCACAACCACTTTATCGGCCAGGCCGCGCTCGGCGTAGTACCAGTTCTGCCGGGCGAACTGGTGCACGCCGCCTTGGAGGTACACCATGCGCCAGCGCAGGAAGAGGCTCTCCGCAAGGCGCTCCACCCTTCCGTGCACGAAGGGCGAAACCGCCGCCAGAGCCAGCTCCGAAGTAAGAATCCAGTCGCAGCGCAGATAGGCCCAAACGTGCTTCTTGCCGTGCCGTGGGATCAGCTTTTTCCGCTGCGCGGGGCTGAACAGGGCGGCGTCTTGTTCATTGCGCAGCAGGTAGTAGCGCCGTACGCCGTCCTTCTTCTCGAAATCGTGCTGAAATTGCAAGAACGCGCTGGCATTGCGCCCGGGATGCGGGTCGTAGTAGAGCCAGATGGGCCGCCTGGGCGGTTTGGGCCGCTTCGGGTGCACGACGAGCGAGGAGGTGGGGACGCGCTCGAAGCGCAGCTTGGCCTTGAGCAGGAGGTTCCACCAAAAGCTCAACTGCCGGAAGCGCTTGAAGTGCAGCGCGGGGAAGTGCTGCCCGCCGTACTTCAGGCGCAGGGGCATCAGCTGGCCGTTCAGGAAGACGAAGAAGCGCAGTGCCTTCAGGGTCTCCGGCTTCTGCTCGTAATGAAAGCCGTACATGCGCCCGATGCGCAGCCGGGGGCTGATGAAGCTCTCGCAGGAATCGAACAGGCGAATCTGCCGCAGGACTTTGTCCTCCTCGGCGAAGAACAGGGGCATGGGCGTTTCGGCCGCAGCCGTGAAGCACACCGTATCCAGGTAGCCGTAACAGCTGAATTTGCCGTTCTGCAAACGCTTGCGGCGGATCACGGCGGCCATACGCCTCGTGCGGGTGAGCACGCAGCCGTAGTCCGGCGCGGGCTCGCTCTCCTCTTCGTCCGCTTTTGGCGGCCTTGGCGGCTTGAGATAGTCCGCCTCCCCCGGCACGTTCACGCGCACGCAGTCGGCGTTGTCGGCGTGGACGGCGATCTCTTTCCCGGCGAAGCGCAGCCAGAAGATCTTCTGCCGTTGGCTCATCTGGGGGTGCCGCATGATCATGCAGGCGTCCAGGCGGCGCACCAGGGCGCGCAGGCGCTCTGTCGCCTGCTCCAAGTCTACTTTTTCATAGTGCCAGGGGAAGAGCAGGTCGCCGCGCAGTTTCCACTCGATGTCGTTGAGCAGCAGGCCCTGGAGGTAGGGCGGTACCTGTTTGGGATAGGCCGCGAACAGCCGCTCGAACCAGGCGGTGTTCTCCTCGAAGATGTAATATGCGTGAAAATTCGTAGCCATGATGCTGGCGTCGTTGTCTTTATTATATAAATATTCGGCGTCAGTCGTATAGCCGAACTTCCAGCGCCGCTCCATGTTGGCCGTCACATAGGTCTCGTCCTCGTGATGGAAGCGATCGGGCTCGAAGAGGATATTGTCCGGGCCGAAGTTGCGCACGCAGACGTTGATCGTCCCCTGGGAGAAAAAGGGCTTCTCGTTGCAGTCATAGACGCCCGTTTCCTTCACATAGCGATACCGATAGTGCACCGGCCACCTGCGCCCGTTCTGGTGCCGCACGATGGGGTAGGTCACTATATCGACCTCGTCCTCGTGAGCGGTGAAGAAATCCCGCACGGCCTTGACAGAATCCGGGCTGAGCTTGTCGTCGGAATCCAGGTACATGATGTAGCGGCCCGCGGCCCGGCGAATGCCCTCGTTGCGCGCGGCGCTGGGGCCGCCGTTCTCCCGGTCGATCAGGCGCATCCACGGGTGCTCTTTACACCAGCGCTCGCAGATGGCCCGGCTGCCGTCCACCGAGCCGTCGTTGACCAGCAGCACCTCCAGCTCGGCCTTGCGTATCGTCTGGGCCGCCAGGGATTCCAGGCAGCCCTCCAGGTATTTTTCGGCGTTGTAGACCGGGACGACGACGGTGACGCTGTGGTTCAAGCCGCGGCCTCCTCAATCCTCTTTCTTTGCGCCATGAGCAGCACGAAGCCAGCCGCCAGCAGCAGCGCCAGGGGGATCGCCACCGCGCCCCAGTCCTCCCCCGTGGCGGGGATTTTCGTGTTCGCCCCCGCCCACTCCGGCAAGAGAATTGGCCGCAGTTCAATATTTTTCTGAAGCTGGAAGCTGTCGATCTCCTTCACCGCGCCGGTCTTCTCGTCCATGAGCCAGGCCGTGTAGGTCAGGGTATCGCCCACCGCCCGGTAGGCCGCGAACACGGGCCCCATGGCCTCCACCATGATATTTTCCGCCGAGGGCAGCAGCGCATTGGTGACCTCGGGCGATTTCGCGTTGTAGTATTTCACGCCGGAGGTACCCGCGATGACGTACTGCACGCCCTGCATCTCCGTGCGCAGGTATACATGGTCGTGCCCGCCGATGACGACGTCCACGCCCAGCTGCGCGAACAGGGGCGTCAGCTGCGCGCGCAGGGCGGCCACGTCCGCGTCGCTGATGTGCGAGCCGTTGGAGTACAGCGCCTTGTGCATGACCACAATATTCCAGTCGGCTTTACTGTCTTTCATGTCTTTCTTCAGCCAGTTCACCTGGGCTGTTGCCAGCTTGTTATTGCTATCCAGGTCATTGGTGTTGAGCACGGCGAAGTGTATATTCTGCGCGTCGAACGAGTAGTACAGGCCGGTATCAACGCCCTGCTTCGGCAGAGCGCCGAAGGGGAGGTAGTCGAGCATGACTTCCCCGCTGCCCTCGTGGTTGCCCGTGGCGGACATCAGCGGCAGCTGGCGCAGGACTGTTTGGCCGGAATCCAACAGCCATCGCCACTGGTTCAGGTTGGCGGCGCTGTCCACGTTGTCGCCCATGCTCACGGCCAGCAGGGCATTGGGGTAGAGCGCCAGGGCCTTCGCGCTGATTTTCCCCCAGGAGCGGGCGTACTGCCCCGGCGTCTGGGACTGCATGTCGGAAAAGCTCAGGAAGGTGGTATCCTGGTTGCCGGGCAGGGGCATCCTGATCTGGCCCCTGGGGCTCCACCAGCCGCGCGCGGCGTCGCCCACCTGGTAGGTGTAGGCGCGCAGAGGCTCCAGGCCGGTGATTTCCACCCTGTGGCGGTTGAGGCGCACCGGCACGGTGATCATGCCGAAAAGCCCCAGGTCTATCCCGGGGAAGGTTCGCTCCACCGGCTCGCTGCTTTTCTTGATGCCGAGCGATTTCGTGATCTCTTTGCCCGCGCTGTCCCACACCCGGACGCCCGTGCCGGTCACGCTGTACTTCGTGAACCAGCCGATGGCCCTGTCGAAGTCGTCGCCCGGCAGGGGCAGCGCCTGCGCCGCCATGGAGGGCAGGCGGAAATCCTCCTGCGTCGCCGTCACCTTGCGCGGGCCGGTGTAGCGCAGCGTGGCGTCGAGGTCCGGCACGTCGTTCTGGTCGAACACTATGTTGCGCACGAGAATGGCCAGCTGGTAGCCCACGCCCTCGCTCATACTGGGGGTCCAGTAGTCCTCCAGCAGGCTGTCCACGGCATCCTGCAAATCCGTGTAGTGTATGATGTCAAATCGATTGAGCATGTCGAAGCCGAAATCCAAAATGCCCGCGAGGCTGTTGTCGCCGCCCAGGAGCAAGCGGAAGACACCGTCGAGCAGGGCCCCCAGTGTCAGGCGCAGCAGGATGGAGGCGAACACCGGGGCCAGATTCAGCTCCAGGGCGGGCAGGAGCTCATCCGCCAGCAGGTCGTTCAGCAGGGCGTCCAGCAGGGTTTTCACCAGCAGGTCGGCGGTCTCGCCGCTTTCCAGGCGGGCCAGGGCATCATTGATGAACCTGTTGTTCTCCGCGCCGCCCATGCGGCTGTAAGTGTAGACGAGCGCCTCGTCCAGCAGGTTCGCGAAGGTGCCGGGCTTATTTTTATTTCCCAGGCCGTAGCTGCCGAGGAATTGCGTGCTGGGATAGATGGACACCGGCATATCCAGCAGCTTGTACAGGAATTCATTGAGCAGCCGCAGGGTGTGCTCGGGCCTGTTGACGTAATTCTTATCCAGTTGCTTGAGGATGTCGTTCACCAGGCCCACGGCGTTGCGCCCGCCGACGAGGGGGACGCCCTTCAGCATGTCGTCAAGCATGGGCTTCAGGTCCATGCCGCTGTTCTTCAGGTACGCGCCGGCGCCCCCGGCCTTTTGCATGTCCTCGAAGACCCCGCCCAGCAGATCGCCGGCCATTTTGGCCAGCGTCTCCCGCGCGCCCTTCTCGTGATAGCTCAGGCCGAAGGAGGTCTTCAGGAAGGGCCTCGGGTAGGTCACGCCGTTCGCGGTGACGGGCAGCACGCAGTCCACCGCCAGGGTCTTCACCTGCGCGGTGATGTCGTTCTTGCCCCGGCTGGTGAAGCGCACCTCCCGGAAGGTGCAGGGGTACTGCGCGACGGAGGCGGTGCAGATGTCGTAGAGTGCCTCGCCGTCGTCGTTCACGCCCAGGCCTGCTTCCCCCATGTGGATGTGCCCGGACAGATAGAAGTGCATCCCCGCCTGCGCGAGGGTTTCACGGGCCCACAGCCAGTCCTCCAGCATGAAGTCCAGCAGGATGCGCTCCTGCAGGCCGAAGTGGGGCGTCAGGTTGTGGTGGCCCAGGCCGATAACGGTCTTGCCGTCCTTCACCGCCTGCTCGCACTGTTCCACGGCCCACCGCATCAGGCCCTCGGAGATGAAGCCGCCGGTGGTGTAGCCCGGCTCGGGCAGGCCATTATCCTTGTAGTCGTGCTTGTGCGTATCCAGGGCGATCAGACGGTAATCCGGCCCGAGGTCGGCGGCGTAGGAGAGCATACCGCCCTCGCGGCCCGCCGGAGGGGTGTAGTACGCGGCATTGGGCAGGTCGTAGCCCAGGTTCTTGTAAATCTCCCGGAACTGCGCCGGCGTGGTCCACTCGGCGGACCTCTTCGCGCCAGAGGCGTAGTCCGAGGCGCCCTTATTGTTCGTATCGTGGTTGCCGTTGATCACGGCCACCTGCAGGCCCGTCTCCCTCTCGAAGCGCTCCAGGCGCGCGGCCAGCGCCTTGTGCCCGGCGAGCTCCCCGTTGCGGGTCAGGTCCCCGGGGAAGAGCACATACTTCAGGCCGTTCTGCTTCGCGTGGGCCGCCAGGGCCGCCAGGGCGGATTCCAATATGCCCTCCGCCTGCAGGTACAGGTTTGGAAGCGCCGTCTCGTTCTTCATGAACGCCTCGCAGTAGCCGCCCGCCTGCTCCTTTGTGAAGTAGTGCGGGTCGGAGACCACGCCGATCTGCAAAACCGCTTCAGCCGCCGCCAGGGCGACGGGCATACAGCTCAGCAGCAGTGCCGCCGCGAGCAATAGGGCCGTCAGGGCCTGTCCGATTTTCTTCCCCATGGTGATGTCCTCCCTTGTATGTATCATGCTGCATTTCTATTTTAGTAAATTTTCTGTTGAAAGTCAAGAGAATTTGCTGCCCAGTTCTCCGCGCCAGTTCTCCGCGGCACACCGCGCTGCGGCATGCAAATCCTCGCGGCAAGTGCGCCGCAGCGCCTCGATGGGCTTTGCTTCCTCCACACAGGGATAAATCCCCGCGAAGCCCGCCGCGAGCAGCGCGTCCCGCCCCTGCCCTGCGCAGCCGCAGACGCCCAGCACCGGCACCCCCCGCGCCTGCGCCCGCCGCAGCACGCCATAGGGCGCTTTGCCCTGCAGGGTCTGGGCGTCCATGCGCCCCTCGCCGGTGACGACCAGATCGGCCCCCTCCAGCAGCGCGCCGAAGCCCGCGCAGTCCAGCAGCAAATCCACGCCCGGGCGCAGCGCGCCGCCCAAAAATGCCAGCACGCCGAAGCCCAGCCCCCCCGCCGTGCCCACGCCGGGCGTATGCGCAAATTCCGGTGCGCACAGCGCCGAAACATGCCGCAGGCCCTGATCCAAACGCTTCACCATATCTAAATCCGCGCCCTTTTGCGGGGCATATACGTATGCCGCGCCTCTGGGGCCGAACAGCGGGGCCTGCACGTCGCAGGCCGCCGTCACCGGCAGGGGGAAGGGCATTTCCGGCGGCTCAATGCGCGCTATATTGTCCAGCGTACCGCCCACGGGGCAAAAACAAGCCTCATCGCCGCTATAGAATCTCCAGCCCAAGGCATGTGCCATGCCGCAGCCGGCATCGTTCGTCGCGCTGCCGCCGAGACCCAACAGGATACGCCCGGCCCCGGCCCTTTGCGCGGCCAGCATCAGCTCTCCCAGCCCCCTAGCTGTCGTCAATTCCGGGTTCAGCCCACGCGGCCTGGCCAGCTCCAGCCCCGCGCAGGAGGCCGTCTCCAGCACGGCGGTGCCGTCCTGCAGCAGGAGGTATTCGGCATTTACAGGCCCGCCGTAGGGCCCGGTGACTTCAGCGCTGCGCAGCATCCCTCCGCAGGCCGCCTGCCAGGCACGGGCCATGCCCTCCCCGCCGTCGGCCAGCGGGATGGTGTGTATCTCAGCTTCCGGATAAACACAAGCAAAGGCTCGCGCGATGATTTCGCAGGCCTCTTCGCAGGTGAGCGTGCCCTTGAAGGAATCGGGGGCTATGATAATTTTCATAGATTTATCTCCACCCAGCGCTTGAGCAGGGCTATGTCGTCCTCCACGTTGCGGATTTGGGCAACGTCGCCCCAGGTGTCGGCCAGCAGCGCCAGGTACAGCGTCCCCAGGTTGAATATGCGCCGGAAGGGTATAAACCAGGAAATTGTGCGCAGCTCCTGTTCCGGCATCGTCCGCACGCGGCTGTAGCCCTCTATAAAGGCCTCAAAGCGCCGGGCGCGGGCCTCATGCTTTGTTTGATCCGCGCCCAGGCTGAAATTGTAGGCGAACATGGAAATGTCGTAGGCACGCCAGCCATAACCGGAAAAATCGAAGTCGAACAGCACGGGATTGCCATCTCTGTCCAGCCGCAGGTTGCCCTCGTAGATGTCCCCGTGGCACAGCCCGAACGCGGGCTTGTCCTCCGGGAGGCCTGCCAGGGCATTTTTTGTGCGCGCAGCCAGTTCCTCTACGAAGGCCAGGTCGAAGTCATGCACCTGCCTGAACTCTCTTATAAAAGGCATAGAATCGTCGATAAAGCTCTCGCAGTCCAGCCGGGGCCGGGCGATGGGCGGCATGTCGTCCAGCGCCCGGTGCAGCCCGGCGACGTACTCCCCCAGCCGGGCATTTTTTTCCGGCGTTTCGTCTGTCGATTTATATGCGTTCTTGCCCGCCGTCTCATAGAGCACGCCGCAGCGCGGGCCTGTCGCAGTTTGAAAAGCGCGGACGTATCTACCATCTATATCAACGATGGGCACACAGGCCCGGACGCCCGCGCTTCGCAGGTGCAGCAGCAGCTCCACTTCGGCCTGGATTGCTTCTTTTTCGTGAAAGCCCGCGCGGTACAGCTTGTACCAAAAGACTTTGCCGTCCAGGAGCACCCGGTAGGTATCGTTGATGCCGCGGCAGTACAGCCGGCAGATCACGTCCCGCCCGGGGAAGTACAACGGCCCGAGAGCTTCCCCCAGCGCTTTGGGAGACAGCAATACTGTACTGACGGGAAAAGTCGTCATCGCAGCGTCCCCGTGTGCTCCGGCTCCGCGCCCGCCACGATACGGCTCATCCTGCTGGCCACGGCCTGCGCCAGCGCGGGGTTGGGGATCATGGCGGCGGCGAAGGGGGCGGCGTATTCGCCCATGACCTCTATGGAGGGCGCGCTGCTCGGCAGCATGCGCACCTGCCTGCCCTTGAAGCTGAAGCACAGCCGCCGCTCGGCCACGGAATTGACCGGGCGTATCCACAGGTGCAGCCTGTTTTCCCCGGCGTCCGTACTCTCCCAGGCGGCGCTGCAGCTGACGACGAACGCCACGCCGCCCAGGGTGATTTTACACAGCCGCGCGCGCCCATCCATGCCGCACAGCACCGTGTTGCGCTGCGCGCCCTCGTTCCAGGTGAACTTCAGCGTGTTCTCCTGGAAGCGAAAGCGAATTCTATCTATGCCGCCCGCCTTCTCCGCGGACATGAAGAACGCCGCCGCGGGGATCACGCTCACGGGGAAGCCCAGCAGCTTCGGCAGCTGCAGCGCCCCCGACCGGAAGAACACCGTGCGGCCCTCCAGGATCTCCTCCACGGTGGGGTTGCGTTCGGCCGCCTCCAGCGCGGGGTACGCGGGAAGGCCCGGAATATTTTCATTTTGTGATAGGGCCTCAACCGGGGTCCCCAACGAATCCGCAGATTCGTTGGGGTGGTCTTCGAACAGCCGCGGCAGGTGCCGGAACAGGCAGTCCAGCACGCTGCGGGAGAACACCTCCCCGCCCGTGACCACCACGCAGGCCCCGTGATCGGGGAAGACCAGGCCCAGCTGCGAGAACATGCCGTCGAACCTGTAGGAGCCGGGGGTTTTGTTCAGCCAGAAGCAGTAGCCGTAGCCGTTGCAGCCGTGCTCGTCCACCCTGTGGTCTCCGCTGCGTTCCGACTGCGCAAGGCCGGACGCCTTCACCCATTCGGCAGGGACGACCTGCCTGCCCTCGAACACGCCGCCCCGGGCGTAGCAGCTCACGATCTTCGCGAAGCCCTCCGTGGTGAGATACAAACCCCAGCCGCCGGCTTCCACGCCGCAGCCGTCATCCTCCCAGAAGGGCCTGGGAATCCCCAGCGGGCCGAACAGGCGCGGCATGAGGTAGTCGACGACGCACATCCCGGTGACGTTCGCGAGGATTACGCAGAGCATATAGATGCTCTCGTTGCTGTAATTCCAGCCCTCGCCGGGCGCGTAGCTCCACTTGCCCTCGGCGTAGTCCTTCACCCAGCGCTTCTTCGACTTGTCGGCCAGGGGACTCACCAGCTTGCCCGCCGTCATGGTGAGCAGATGCCACACCATGAGCCGCTCCAGGTTCGGGTCCTCCGGCGCGTGCTCCCGCAGCTCCGGCACGAGGTCCGCCACGAGGTCCTCCACCGTGATCAGGCCCTCCTCCACCGCGAAGCCGATCGCGCAGGAGGTGACCGACTTGCTCACCGAGAACATCGCGTGGGGGAAATGCGGCGAATAGGGCCCGCGGAAGCTCTCATAAGCCACCACGCCCCGGCGCACCACCATGACCGAATGCAGTTCCAATTCGCTGTCTATTATGTCCCGCATCATCGCCGCCAGCACGCCGGACGACACCCCCGCGCCCTCCGGCGTTTCAGCCCGCGGCAGCATTTTTTCCGCCATATAACCCTCCAAAAAATTTTTTGCGTTTTTCAAAACAAATGTTTGACATTCGCGAATAGATGTGGTATAATACGAATGTACTGCAACAACATAGGGGTATGCATATGAATCTTTCCAGCTGCGGCATCGACTGCGACGCCTGTTCCTACAAAACCTCGCACAACTGCCCGGGCTGCAGCGCGCTCAGAGGCAAGCCTTTCTGGTCAGGGAACCTGTTCGCCTGCGCCGCCGGGAAAACCCTGCCCCACTGCGGGGCGTGCGCTGAATTCCCCTGCGAAAAGCTCGTCACCGCGCACAAAAACGAAAACCCGGACGGCAATGGCATCGAAGTCGAAAACCTGAGAGCACTGATTGCAAATCAAACATAGAAAGGTCGATTTTTATGAAACCAGAACTCAACAAAACCCAGCTTCGCGTCTACGAATTCCTGCTCGAGCGCACGCAGGACGGCGTGCCCCCCTCGGTGCGCGAGATCGGCGAGCGCGTGGGCCTGCGCTCCACCTCCTCCGTCCAGGCGAACCTGGACGCCCTGGAGCGCAAGGGCTTCATCACCCGCGACGCCATGCATAAGCGCTCCATCCGCATCGCCGGGCAAAGCGCCCCGAACGTGCTGCAGGTGCCGCTGCTGGGCACCGTCACTTGCGGCGCGCCCATCCTCGCCGTGGAGCAGATCGAGACCTACCTGCCCTACACGGGGCCCGTCTCCCGGGACAAATCGCTGTTCGCCCTGCGCGTGCGCGGCGATAGCATGGTCAACGCGGGGATACTCAATGGCGACATCATCTATGTAGAGCGCACCAGCGTGGCCCGCAACGGCGAGATCGTCGTGGCCCTGCTGGAGGATGAGGCCACCGTGAAGACCTTCTACAAGGAGAACGGCCACTTCCGCCTCCAGCCGGAGAACGACAGCATGGAGCCCATCTTCTGCGAGGAGGTCATCATCCTGGGCAAGGTAATCTCGCTGCTGCGGTACTATTGACGCAACAGTAGGGGCGGCGTCCCCGACGCCCCAAGCGAAGCGTTTGGCTGCGCTACCATGATATTCCGTTGGCTGTCCATCTGTTCCAACGCTTAGCTTCGCTGTGCGCTCATTCGCTGGGCGGCTCAAGGGGAGTCTCCGGCGGCGCGGGCTGGGTGTAGTCCACAGGCTGCGCGGTGGGCGGCGGGGGCTGCCAGGCTGGGGGCTGCTGCCATGTCCCCTGGGGGGGGTGCTGCCAGTTGCCCTGAGGGGGCTGCTGCTGCCAGCCCGGCGGGGGCGGCGCGTAGGGCTGCTGATACGGCGGCTGTTGCCAGTCGTCCGGCATCTCGGGCGCTTCGGGGATGACGACCGCCATGATGATGTAGACGATCAGCCCCGGGAAGCCCGCCATGAACAGGGACGCGATCACATACAGCACGCGCACGAGGGTCGGATCCACGTTGAGGTATTCGCCCAGGCCGCCGCATACGCCGGAAAAGGTCTTGTTCGTGCGGGAGCGGTACAGTCTTTTTTGCATGGGAAAACTCCTTTCTGTATCGGCGGCATTTTTGCCGCCCGGCAAATTATTGCATCATGGCCTTTGCGGCCGTCAGTGTGTTCTGCATGAGCATGGCGCGGGTCATGGGGCCCACGCCGCCGGGCACGGGGGTGATATAACTTGCCATAGGCGCAACAGAGTCAAAATCCACGTCGCCGCGCACCTTTTTGCCCTTCAGGTGGTTCATGCCCACGTCGATCACCACGGCGCCCTGTTTCACCATATCGGCGGTGACGAAGCGCAGCTGCCGGATCGCCACCACCAGCACGTCCGCCTGGCGCGTGATCTCCGCCAGGTTTTGCGTCTTGGAGTGGCAGATTGTCGCCGTGGCGTCGCGCTGCAGCGCAAGAGAGAACATGGGCTTGCCCACCCGAATGCTGCGCCCCAGTATCACCGCGTGCCTGCCCGCGAGGGGGATGCCCGCGTCGTCCAGCAAGGCTAAAATGCCCGCCGGCGTGCAGGGCAGGAAGCCCGGCTCGCCCAAGGCCAGTTTCCCAACAGTTTCCGGGTGGAAGCAGTCCACGTCCTTGCGCGGCGAGACCGCGCGGCACACGGCGGGCTCGTCGTAGTCATAGCCCGCCGGGAAGGGCGACTGGCACAGGATGCCGTGAACGGAATCATCGCGATTGAGCTGTTCGATCAGGGCCAGCAGCTTCGCCTGTCCGGCCTCGGCGGGGAGGGCGAACTCCAGCGAGCGGAAGCCCACCTGTTCGCAGTTTTTTCTCTTGTTGGCCACGTAGGTCTTCGAGGCCGGGTCCTCGCCCACGATGACGACAGCCAAACAGGGCTGTACGGGCAGGATTTTTGTCTCCTCGGCGATTTGCGCAAAGATTTTCTCGCTCAGCGCTTTGCCGTCAAGCATCTGCGCCATCGGCGGCCACCTCCTCGCTGGACGTCAGACTTGAGATGTCAGACGTCAGACTCTCTTCAGCAGGTTTTTCATCAGCGCCCGGGAAAATGTCCACACCCTCGATGGGCTTGGGATTTTTCGTGTACTTGAGCATGAAATAGACCAGCGCGGTCAGGCAGCCCAGTACCAGGATGCCCGAAAGCAGCTGCGATACCCGTACACTGCTGCCGCCTATGTAGAGGCTGTCCAGGCGCATACCCTCCACCACGAAGCGCTCCGCGCCGTAGAGCACGCCGTAGCACAGGATCAGCTGGCCGCTGAACTTGCGCCATTTGCGGCAGATGAGATAGAGGATGCCAAAGGCGGCCAGGCACCATAGGGATTCGTACAGAAACGTCGGGTGGACATAGGCCTTCTCGGCGATTGTGCCCGCCGTGGCGGCAATGCCTTTTTCGGCGAAGGCGGCCTGGTTCATGTGGATATAGTCGGCGGTCTTCTGGCTCCACATGCCCCAGGGCAGGCTCGTGTTTGTTCCGAAGGCCTCCTGGTTGGTGAAGTTGCCCCAACGGCCTATCCCCTGCCCTATTAAAAAGCTCATGGCGGCGATGTCCATCAGATTCAGGAAGTTGAGCTTGCGTATCCTGCACACGATGAATGCGCCCGTCAACCCGCCGATCAGGCCGCCGTAGATTGCCAGGCCGCCGTTCCAGATGCGGAATATTTCAAGTAAATCGCCCCTGTAGCTGTCCATATGAAAAATGACATAATAGAGCCTGGCGCCAATGACCCCGGCGATGGTGCCGCCGATGAGCACATCGACCATCTTGTCGAGGTTCATCTTCCATTTGTACGCCATACGCCCGCCGAACAGAACCGCCAGCAGGAAGCCGAAGGCGATGATCGCGCCGTACCACTGGATTTGGATTTCATTGCCGAACAGGCTGTATTTCAGCGCCGTGCTGGCCACGGTGAAGCCCCGGTCGAACGCCTTGAAGTATACTTCGGTTGGCATAGGTCAGCCCTCCTCGATGGGTTCTATGATGGACAGCGCGAAATAGCCCGGCCTGAACATTTCGCTCAGGCGATCATCCGCCTGCTCCAGGGTGATCTCCCGCAGGGCCCTGGCCCTGGCAAACATGTCGTCGCCGTTCAGCCAGGCGTTGCACAGGCCGTTTGCCACGCTGTCCACGTCGTTGAGCTCCATCAGCAGGCGGCCGTAGGCCTTTTTGCGCGCGCACTCGAAGTCGCCGGCGTCCAAACCTGTTTCAACAGCGCGCAGCAGGGCCTCTTTGATTTTCTTGGAGGCGAGCTCTGGGCGCTTCGACTCCCCGCCCATGAGGGTGCAGGCGTAGTCCTCGGCGGCGAACAGCTCGCTGCCGAAGCCCGCGTTGATCAGGCACTCCTCCATCAGCTGCTCATAGAGGGGCGAGGCCTCGCCCAGCAGGGTATCGAGCACCAGGTCAGCCAATACAGTTTCTTTGGTCGTCAGCAGGGGCTTGTTGACTTCTTCCTTGCAGCCGAGCAAGAAGGTCGGCACCGAGACGGCCATTTTTTTACGAACGACCTCCTGCACGGGCGGGTCGTTGTCCGCCATGCGCGGGCGGATCGCGGCCCTTCCCACGCCGCCGGGCTTCAGCAGCTTGTCGGCGACAGCCAGCACCTGCTCTTTCGTGACGTTGCCGGCCACTGTGAGGGCCATGTTGTGCAGGTTATAAAAATTGCTATAACACTCGTGCAGCAATTCGGCTGTAATCGTCGCGATGGACTGCTCCGTGCCCGCGATGTCGCTGCGCACGGGGTGCGCGGCATACAGCGCCTGCAGCAGGCTCATCGTCTCTACCCAGCCGGGGTGGTCCAGATACATGCGTATCTCCTGCCCGATGATGCCCTGCTCCTTCTGGACTGTCTTTTCGGTGAAGTAGGGCGACTGCACGAAGTCCAGCAGGATTTCCAGATTTTCATCGAGAGCTGCAAACTGCCCTTCGGCGGTTGCGCAGGAGAACTCGTAGGCCGTCTTGTAAAAACTGGTGAACGCGTTGGCGCTGGCCCCGGTCTTCGCGAAGCGCGCGAAGGCGTCCAGGTCCTCCGATTCGAAGAGCTTGTGCTCCAGGAAGTGCGCCGTGCCTTCGGGGATCTGCGTTATGCTTCCATCATCGTGCGTAATAGCCGTGTCAATCGAGCCGTATTTCGTTGAGAACAGGGCGTAGGCGCTGGAGTAGCCCGGCTTTGTGCACACCTGTATCTCCAGGCCCGAGGGGTGTTTACACCGATAATAAGTTTCTTCCAAGGCGCTGTCATAGACTTTTTCCCAAATCACTTCACTCACCGGTTCCGCCCTCCTCATTTTTTGATGCAAGCAGATAGATCGTATCGAGGGTTACGCCGTTGGCGGCGGCAATTACCTCCTCACGGGTGACAGCCTCGATGCGTGCGCAGAAGTCCTCCCGGGAGATGGGATCCTCCTCGTACATACCTATGCCGTACATGCTGTACCACGACGCCTGGTATTCTGGGTTGTCCGCGCCGCTGCGTACGCCGTCGCACTGCGAGCGGATGGAGGTATCCAGCTCCTCGTCGGTGAATTCGCCGTCACGCATCAGTTGCAATTGGCGCAGTATCTCGGCCTTAGTCTCGTCGGCCTTTTCGGTATCCACGCCCGCGCGCACCACCACAAGGCCCTTGAGCGCGTTGAGCCGCGCGCCCACGGCGTAGCACAGGCTCATCTTCTCGCGCACGTTCAAAAACAGCTTTGAGTAGGGCCCGCCGCCGAAGAGGTCCGCCATCACCTCCATGGCGTAGAGCTTATCGCACCGGTCCGCCATGCCGGCACGCAGCCCAATAAAGAGCTTCGCCTGCTCGATGGGCTGCTCCTCGCGCACGAATTTTTCCTCGCCTGCGGTAAAAATAAACTCAGTCTGCGGCATGGAGGGATTGCGAGCTTGCCCGGTAAAGCGCTGTGCTATTGCTTCGCGGACAGCTTCGCCGTCTGAGTCGGCAACCAAAGTGAACTGGATGGGTGCAGTCTTAAGGGCGTTTTTCCAGGCAGAAGTAATATCTTGCGATGTGAGGGCGGCCACGGCGTCCTTCTCTCCCCGGGGGTTGAGGCCGTAGGCCTCCATGCTGCACATGAGGGCCTCCATCCTGTTGGCGGCGTAGAGCCACTTGTTGCCCTCCTCGCTCTCCAGCTGCTCGACGAGCAGGCGCTTCTCCAACGAGACGCTCTGTTCCGGGAAAATGGCGTCGTCGCCGACGCCTTGCAGGCTGGGCTCGAAGAGCAAGTCCAGCAACAGATTCGCGCAGCCCTCGGCCACGGCCTCGCCGCCCAGGGCAAATCGATCGTCAATCGCCGTCAGCGCGATGGTGAGCACCTGGGCCTCTCCCTGCTTTTGCACCTGCGCCCCCAGACGCGCGCCGTAGAGCTCGGCCAGCCTGCTCTCCAGCATACGGGGCTTGGGGTATGCCGCGCAGGAGCGGTGCAGGATGAAGGGCAGCGCGGCATTGGCGGCGGTCACTTCGGGCTCGCCCAGGCGCAGCGGCAGGGCCAGCTGCAGCAGCAGCCGGCTGGTTTTGAAGCGCCCCGCCCGGATGGCGCATAGCCGCACCCCCGGCGCGACGGCGGATACGTTGGTCATCTCGGTTCCTCTTTCCTGTGCATATTTCTCTACTTTATATCATACCACGCAATGCAAAAAAAAGCAAGCCTTACGGCTTGATTTTTCGAAGGGCCCGTTATATAATGAGCATATCATCACGAGAGGACGAACAAACCCATGAAAACCTACTACGCAATCTCCCCGGCGGAATACTCCCGCATGAACATGAAAGAGCTCAGGGAGAATTTTTTGCTGGAGGGCCTGTTTGAGCCGGGCAAAATCAACCTGGCCTATGCCCACTACGAAAGGATCATCGTCGGCGGGGCGCTGCCGGGGGAAGGCAGTTTGCCCCTGAAAGCCGCACAGGAGCTGGCGGCCGCATATTTCCTGGAGCGGCGCGAGCTGGGTGTGATCAACATAGCCGGGCCAGGGCGTATTCTCGCCGACGGCGTCGTCTATCCCATGCAAAAATACGATTGCCTCTATATCGGGCGCGGCACGGACAAGATCTCTTTCGCATCGGAGGAGGCGCAAAACCCGGCCTGCTTCTATTTCATCAGCGCGCCCGCGCACAAAGAGTATCCGACCAGGCACATTCCAAAAGAGAAAGCCGTCCAAGCCGCCCTGGGCTCCGGCGAGACCTGCAACGAGCGCGTGATCTACAAGTACATCCTCCCCGGCGCTGCGGAGAGCTGCCAGCTGGTGATGGGCCTGACCATTCTCGCGCCCGGCAGCGTGTGGAACACGATGCCCTGCCACACCCACGAGCGCCGTATGGAGGCCTATCTCTACTTCGACGTGCCGCCCGGCCAGAGCGTGTTCCACCTCATGGGCCCGCCGGAGGAGACCCGCCACATCGTGATCAAGGACCGGCAGGCGGCGCTCTCGCCGCCCTGGTCGATCCACAGCGGCGCGGGCACGGCGAACTACAGCTTCATCTGGGGGATGCTGGGGGAGAACCAGGATTTTGACGACATGCAAAGCGTTTCGCTTTGAGGCATTGCACCGAAAACTTCCGAAAACTTCGAAAAAAGCGCTTGCCTTCCTCTATTTATCATGGTATAATCATGCTTTGAGCAAAAGCGCCGGGAGGGCACGCGCATGATACAGCTGCACAATATCAACAAGACCTTCCGCGTCGCGAAGCGGCAAGCCGGGTTTGGCCGCGCCGTGAAGGCGCTTTTTTCGCGGGAATATGAGCTTGTCCACGCGCTGACTGACGTCAGCTTTACCATTCAGGAAGGCGAAATGGTAGGCTATATCGGCCCCAACGGCGCGGGGAAGAGCACCACGATCAAAATCATGTGCGGCATACTGACGCCCGACAGCGGCGTGTGCGAAATCGACGGGCGCACCCCCTGGAGGGAGCGCGTGGCCCATGTGCGGGACATCGGCGTGGTGTTCGGCCAGCGCAGCCAGCTGTGGTGGGACGTGCCCATCATCGACAGCTTTGAACTCATCCGCGATATATATAAAGTCGAACAGAAATTATATAAAAATAATCTGGATGAGCTGATGGAGCTGCTCGACTTGGGCGAAATCATCAAGACGCCCGCGCGCAGCCTGAGCCTCGGCCAGCGGATGCGCTGCGAGATTGCGGCCTCGCTGCTGCACAGCCCCGGGACGCTCTTCCTGGACGAACCCACCATCGGCCTGGACGCCGTATCGAAAATAGCTGTCAGGCAGTTCATCAAGAAGCAAAACGCCGAGCACGGCACGACTGTAATTTTGACCACCCACGATATGCAGGACATCGAGGCCCTCACCGAGCGCATACTGCTCATCGGCAAGGGCCGGATTTTGCTCGACGGCGGCCTGGCCGAGTTGAAAAGACACTCGTCGGAGCGCAAGACGCTCACGATAGAATATGGCGGCCAGATGCCGGAGCTCGGCGAGGGCATGGCGCTGTGCGAAGAAAAAGAGGGCCGCCTGGTCATTGCTCTCGACCCTTCAATATTATCTGTGTCGGAAGCAATTGCCCGTCTGGCCGCGCAAACAGAGATCATCGACATATCCATCTCCGACATCACCGCGGAAGAGATGGTCGCGGCCCTGTATAAGGAATACAAAATATGAGAGAGTACGCAGCCTTATTTCGAATCAGATTCATCAACGGCCTGCAGTACCGCGCGGCGGCGCTGGCGGGGCTTGCGACGCAGTTCGCCTGGGGCTTCATGGAGATCCTGGCTTTTTCGGCCTTCTACCGGGCCAACCCGGCCGCCTTCCCCATGGAATTTTCGCACCTGGTGTCCTACATATGGATACAGCAGGCCTTTTTGCACCTGTTCGCGCCCTATGGCGGCAATGGCGACGCGGTGGAGTCCATCGTCAGCGGCGGCATAGCCTATGACCTCGCGCGGCCCATGGGCATCTACAACCGCTGGTTCGTCGAGAACGCCGCCGGACGGGTCGCGCGCACGGCCCTGCGCTGTCTGCCGGTGCTGATTGTCGCCTTCGTCCTCCCGCAGCCCTTCCGGATGACGCCGCCGACGTCGCTGTTTCAGCTGGCCATGTCTATCATCTCCATGCCGTTGGGCTTGCTGGCGGTCGTCTCGTATTGCCAGCTGGACAATATCTCGGTCTTCTACACGATGTCCCGTTACAACGCGATTTTTTGGGTCACGGCGGACTTTTTCGCGGGGGGCTATATTCCATTGCCGTTCTTTCCGGAGCCCATACGCAAAATCATTGAATACACGCCCTTCGCAGCCATGCAGAACATGCCCCTGCGCATCTACAGCGGCGACATCGCCGGGGCGGACGCCGTGCGGGGCGTACTTTTGCAGCTGTTCTGGTGCGCGGCGCTGCTGCTGGCGGGGAAGCTGCTGATGCGGCGCTCACTGAAGCGCGTGGTTGCGCAGGGAGGGTAATCCCAAAACCCGGAGGAGGCTGATATGCGCCTATACCTAAAATATTTCGCGATCAACCTGAAGAGCCAGATGCAGTACAAGGCCGCATTCGCGCTGAACATCTTCGGCAGGGTCGTCATTGCGTTCGCGACTGTTGCGGGCGTGTGGTTTATGTTCATGCGCTTCAACGAGGTGGAGGGCTTCACGCTGCCCCAGGTGCTGCTGTGCACCGCCGTGACGACCATGTCCTTCGCCATGTCGGAGACCTTCGCCCGTGGTTTCGACGTCTTCCCGCGCCTGCTGGGCAACGGCGCGTTCGACCGCTTTCTCGTTCGCCCGCGAAATATTATTTTCCAGGTGCTGGCCTCGCAGATGGAGTTCGCGCGGCTGGGTATCTTCATCCAGGCCGTTTTTGTCCTGGGCTACGCAATCCCCAACAGCGGCGTGACCTGGACATGGGATAAAATTCTCACGCTCTTTTTGATGGTCAGCTGCGGCGCTTTGGTCTTCTTCGCCCTCTATATTGTCTATGCTTCTTTTTCTTTTTTCACCGTGGAGGGCCTGGAGTTCATGAACATCCTCACCCACGGCGGGCGCGAGTTCGGGCGTTACCCCTATGCGATCTACGGCAGGGGCGTCTTGAAATTCTTGACCTATGTCGTGCCGCTGGCGCTGTTTCAGTACTATCCATTGCTGTATCTGCTTGGCATAGAGCAGAGCGTGTTCTATATGTTTACCCCATTGCTTGCTCTTTTCTTTATTGCGCCGAGCTATGCGTTTTTCCGGCTGGGCCTGCGAAAATATAAATCGACGGGGTCTTGAGGCGCGCGAAGCCTCCGCTCTTTTTGGCTGCATCATGAAGGGCCGGCGAGCGGCGAGCGCAGCGCATCCGCGAAGGCTGCGGCGCTGCTGCCGCCATACCCGGCGAATTTTCCGTCCGCCGTGAGAAAATGCTGGCTGCGCTTCATGGATACCCCCAGCTGCCGGAGCACGTCGTGCGTCACCCGGCACTGGCGGCGCGCCGCCAGGATGCGCCGCGCGTAGGTCTGGCCTATGCCGGGGATGCGCAGCAGCGCCTCGTAGTCCGCCGTGTTGACCTCGATGGGGAACAAGTGCAGGTTGCGCAGCGCCCAGGCCGCCTTGGGGTCGTAATCGTATACAAGATTTGGCGCGTTCTCCGGCGCGATCTCCTCCGGGGTGAAGCCGTACAGCTGCAGCAGCCGGTCGGCCTGGTAGAGCCGCGTGGTGCGCCACTGGGGCGTGGAGACCGCCGGGCGCGCCTCGTAGCCCTTCGCCAGGCCTGCGTACTGGTAGGACGTGTAATAGACCCGCTTGAGCTTGTACTTGCCGTACAGCGCGCGGGAGAGGTTCAGGATGGTGTAGTCGTCCTCGTTCGTGCTGCCCGCCATGAGCTGGGTCGTCTGGCTGGCGGCGAAGGCCGGTTTATTGAAGCCTGTTTCCTGCCTAGCGCATTGGATCAAGCGGCTGATCTCACCCATGGGGCCCAGTATATTTGTCCTGTTCTTGTCGTGGGCGATGACGCCGTAGCCCTCGCTTTTGGCCACCTCGATGTTGACGCTCAGGCGGTTGGCGTAGAGCCCGGCCCGGCGGATCAGCTCCGGGTCGCAGCCCGGCATGATCTTGGCGTGGAGGTAGCCCCGGTAGCCCAGCTCCCCGCGCAGGATGCGCATGGCCTCTATGATGAGCTCCTCGGTGTAGTCGGCGTTTTTGTGGATGGCGGAGGTGATGAACACCCTGCCGCCGCTGGCGCGCGCCGTGTTCATGGCAAGCCCCGCGAACTCGCGGGGCGCGCTGGCGTAGCGCGTCTTGTCCCCCCGGCCGCAGCGGCAGCCGCAGTAGGAGCAGTTGAACACGCAGTCGTTGGAAAGAAACACCTTGGGCGCGGTCTGCGGCCCCAGGGGGGCCCGGATGCCGCTGCGTATCCGGTCAAAGTCCGGGACCTCGGTGTCGGCCACGTCAAAGCGCGCGTCCTGCCGCATGAGGGCCATTTTTTCTTCAGCCGTCAGCGCCTGTTTCAAATGGAGATTCGCCATACCCACGCCTCGCAGTACATTTGTTTGAACTGATTATAGCACGAACAGGCGTTCGATGCAAGCCCTTTCTGACATTTTTTTACGGACTGCTGCAAAACCTATCCGCCGCGGGTAGTGACATGCGAATTTTTTTATGCTACACTTGATAAAGGGGTGGTTTGGAGGGCGAAGCCCTCCAAGAAAAAAACCTCCTTTGAGATTAGCATGAATAAACCAAGAAAGAGAGGCACGGCAATGCGTAAATTCATCATCGACACGGACACGGCCTCCGACGACGCTGCCGCCATTGCCATGGCGGTGCTTTCGAAGGAGATCGATGTGCTGGGCGTAACCGTACTCGCCGGGAATGTTGATT
>Ga0123353_10000555_pt1 | contig 45893 bp, 36 predicted proteins | sample TergutLab28metaG_3_FD_92763 | JGI IMG/M metagenome (GOLD analysis project Ga0123353, IMG submission 92763) | Labiotermes labralis P3 segment gut microbial communities from Petit-Saut dam, French Guiana - Lab288 P3 | ecosystem: Host-associated > Arthropoda: Insects > Digestive system > Gut ... | reverse complement strand
TATGATTATTCTCTAGAAGAAATAATGGGAGATAGGTTTGGAAGATATTCAAAAGAGATAATCCAAAACAGAGCGCTTCCAGATGTTAGAGATGGACTTAAGCCTGTACAGAGGCGTATTTTGTATGCTATGTATAGAGATAAAAATACATACGATAAACCATATAAAAAAGCCGCTAAAGCAGTAGGTAATGTTATGGGACAATTCCATCCTCATGGTGATTCAAGTATTTATGATGCGATGGTTAGAATGTCTCAGTGGTGGAAACAAAATGAGATGTTTATCGATATGCATGGTAATAATGGATCAATGGATGGAGATTCAGCTGCTGCGATGCGTTATACAGAAGCTCGTCTTTCAAAAATTAGTAATGAGCTATTAAAAGATATTGATAGAGACACAGTTAATTGGTCACCTACATATGATGATAGTGATATTGAACCAACCGTACTACCAGCAAAGTTTCCTAACTTAATAGTTAGTGGGTCTTCAGGAATAAGTGCAGGATATGCAACAAACATCCCACCACATAATTTAGGTGAAGTAATTGACGCTACTATTAAAAGAATAGATTCTCCAAATTGCAGATTAGATACAATTATGGAAATAATCCCAGGACCTGATTTTCCTTTAGGAGCAATCGTAGAAGGAAAAAGTGGAATAAAAGATGCTTTTGATACAGGTAGAGGTAAAATAATAGTAACTTCTAAATATGATGTTATAAAGAGCAAAGGAAAACATCAAATAATTATAGAAGAAATTCCATATGATATAAATAAAGCAAATCTTGTTAAAAGAATAGATGAAATAAGAATTGATAAAAAAGTAGATGGTATGTCAGAGATTCGAGATGAATCTGATAGGGAAGATGCATGCCGAATAGTTATAGAATTAAAAAATGATGCAAACAGTGAATTAATAATAAATTATTTATTAAAGAATACTGAACTTCAAATTAGTTATAATTATAATATGGTATCAATAATAAATCACAGACCTATGACTTTAGGAATATTACCTATGCTTGATGCTTATATTACTCATCAAAAAGAAGTTATCCTAAACAGAACAAGATTTGATTTAAACCACGCTAATAAACGTTTAGAAATAGTATCAGGACTTATAAAAGCAATTGGTATTTTAGATGAAATAATTAAAGTAATTCGTGCTAGTAAAAACAAAGATGATGCTGTACAAAACTTAATAAAAGAGTTTTCTTTTACCGAATTACAAGCTGATGCTATAGTTAAATTACAATTATATAGATTAACCAATACCGATATAGAAGAACTAGAAGAAGAATTAAAAAGATTAAAACTGACAATTAAAATGTTAGAACAAGTTTTAAATAATGAAGACAAATTAAAAGAGGTTATGAAACAAGAATTACGTAATGTTAAAAAAGAATATGCTAAGCCTAGAAAAACAGAAATAGTAGAAGAGATTAGAGAAATAAAAATAGATACGATTTCAATGATTTCTAAAGAAGACTGTATTGTTGTTGTAACAAACGAAGGATATATTAAAAGAGTATCTAATAGAAGTTATTCTGCATCAAATGATGAACCTACTCTAACAAAAGAAGGCGACTATGTAATCGGACTCTATGAATTAAATACAATGGATACATTATTAGTATTTACAGATGCTGGTAATTACTTATATATTCCAGTACATGAAATACCTGATTTAAAATGGAAAGAATTAGGTAAACATGTAAGTAATATTATTCAAATTAGTTCTGAAGAAAATGTTATCGCATCAATTCCTGTTGTAGAATTTAATGACAAACAATATATAACAATGATATCTAAAGAGGGAATGATAAAAAGAACCTTGCTTTCAGAATTTAAAGTACAAAGATATAGTAAACCTATAACTTGTATGAAATTAAAAACAACTGATTCAGTTGTTGATGTAAGCATAGAAAGTGGAAGTAAAGTATTTATAACCACTAATAATGGATATGGACTGACATATACTATTGATGAAGTATCTTTAACTGGTATAAGAAGTAGTGGAGTAAAAGCAATTAGTTTAAAAAATGATTTTGTTGTAAGTTTATCTTTATATGACAATGAAGAATACTTAACTGTCATAACAACAAAACAAACAGGCAAAAGAATCAAACTAACTGAATTTGAACCACTTAGTAGAGCTAGAAAAGGAATACAAATAATAAGAGATGTTAAAACTAATCCATATAATATCTTAAAAACATTTATTACAAATGGTAGGGACTTAATCGGATTAAAAACAGATACAGAGATTAAAGAAATTAAAACAACGGAACTACCTATTGTTGATAGATATTCAACAGGAAGTTCAATCTCAAATAAAAAGTTTAGTGATGTATGGCGAGTTATGTCATTATCAAAAACAGAAATTATTGAAGAAGTAGAAGAACTAGAAGTCGAACCAGTTACACTACAAAGTGTTGATGAAAGAATTATGACAATTGATGATTTTCTAGACAACTTTGATATTGATGATAAATAGAATAAATAATTTATTCTATTTTTCTGATATAATATTATTGGTGATTAAATGCGAGTAATCAGTGGTAAATATAAAGGTAAAAAATTAGCAGGATTTGAAGTAGATGGTACAAGACCTACTATGGATAGAGTTAAAGAATCGTTATTTAGCATGATACAAGAATATGTTACTGGTGCTAAAGTTTTAGACTTATTTGCGGGTACAGGTTCTTTAGGAATAGAGGCATTAAGCAATGGGGCTGAATCATGTATATTTATTGAAAATGGCAAAGAAATAATTAAGTATTTAGAAAAAAATCTAAAAGATATATCTAATAGTACAATAATAAATAAAGACTATAAATTAGCTTTAAGTGAATTAAAAGATAAATTTGATATAATACTTATTGATCCACCATATAAAGACAATATTATAAATGATTGTATTAATTTGATAGAAACCCTTGAATTATTAAGTAAAAACGGTATAATAGTATGTGAATCTGATATTAATGAATCTGAAGTTATAAATGATAAATTAATTATTGTCAAGAATAAAGTGTATGGAAATAAAAAAATAACAGTATACAAAGTGTAAAGAGCTTATTTAATAAAGGTAAAACCTAGAAAAATGAGGTCTTTTTTGATATAATTTATATAGTAGGAAGGGTGATATATATGACTAAGAAAAAAATGATGTTTTTGTTTATTTTTGCATGTCTCTTAGTATTTATCCCTTTTAATGTAGAAGCCCAATCAAGAAGAATAATTGCTAGAGCAAATGAAAGATGTCATCTTAGAAGTGATGCTACAGGTATTTGTATATACAGTAATACTAATTTTAATGCATTAACTCCAACTGTTGTTTGGTTAGATAATGGAGATAATGTGGTTGTACAATCAAATACTCCAGTTAATGCTCCAAAAACAGGATCTGGTAGTGAATGTCCAACAAGATTTGTTAGAGTATCATATACCGTATTCCCATCAGGGTCAGTACACTTTGGATGGGTATGTGAAAATAACTTATGGAATGGTGTAATACCAGAAGCACATAGGACAGAATTTAGAGATGCAGGTTTTCCAGAGAGTTACTGGGAAAGTCTTTCAATCATGAAAACAGCGCATCCTAATTGGAGATTTGTAGCGATAGATACACAACTAGATTTCCAGCATGCAGTAAATAATATGGCTGTGGGTACTAGAAGTTTAATATCTGGTGATCAAGGAATGTTTTCAACCGCACCGGGTGATTATAACTGGTTAACTGATACATTTACTCTAAGAGATAGTACAAGATGGTATAACGCTAATACAGGTGCGATAGCATATTATTTAGACCCAAGAAACTTTTTAAAAAATATGACAGTATTTCAATTTCAAAGATTATCATACAATCATAATACACATCCAATATCAGTAAATGCTGTTAGAACCGCACTTAATGGTGCATATATTCAAGCTTACTCAGATCACTTTATGACAGCAGGTATTAGACATAATATTAATCCTGTCCATCTTGCATCTTTATCAAGACAAGAAGTAGGAACAACGCGTAGTCGCGCTGTTAGTGGGGAACCATTCTTTTGGGAAGGTAGACAGTATAATCAAAGACTATATAACTTTTATAATATAGGAGCTACAGCAGGAACAAACCCAGTATTTAGAGGACTTGTATATGCTAATGGTGGCGTTAATGGAACAGATCGAACATTTGGTAGACCATGGAATACTCCTGAACAAGCAATTGTAGGTGGAGCTGAATTTGTAGCAAGTAGATATGTTGCTAGAGGACAAGATACAGCATACTTTAAAAAATGGAATGTTGTTGAACTTTATTCAAGAAGAATAGGTATACAAAATCCAATGGCAAACTTTACTCATCAATATATGCAAAATATCGCCTCACCAAGATCAGAAGGAATAAATACATATCGTGCATATTTCCGTGGTGGGTTTATAGATGAAGCTCATACATTCCATATTCCAGTATTTAGGAATATGCCAACTAGAACAGTATTGCCTCCTTTAGGTAATCCAAATAATAGATTAAGAGCTTTAACAGTAAATAGTGCTAATGTAGCAGGATTTGCTCATGATAGATTTGAATACACAGTACATGTTGCAAATAATGTAACTAGTGTTACAGTAGGCGCAACAGTAATTAATACTAATGCAAGAACAACAGGTACTGGTACAGTTAATTTAAATGTTGGTGACAACAGAAGAACAATAACTGTAACGGCACAAAATGGAGCTACCCAAAATTATGTAGTAAACATAATAAGAGCTCCTGGACAAGGTCCAACTGTACCGCCAGCAATCAACACAATGCTTGCTAGTGCAAATATTACACATGATGGAACATTTATATCAAACTTAACATTAACAACAAATATAGCAGATTTTAGAAATAGAATCTTAGCAGTTAATCCAGAAGCAACTGTAACAATAACTAGAGGTACAACACAAACTACAACAGGTAATTTACGCACAGGGGATGGAGTTACAATTGTAAGTGGAGAAGAATCCAGACGATTTGAAATAGTAATATTTGGTGATACAAATGGTGATGGTGTTATAAATGCTTTAGATTTACTTAGAGTACAAAGACACATATTAGGTGTAACTAGATTAACAGGTGCTCAATTAAGAGCAGCAGATACTAATAGAGACGGTGTAGTTAATGCACTTGATTTACTTAGAGTACAAAGACACATACTAGGCGTATCTTTGTTAACGCAAAATTAAGGGGATAGATATGAAAAAAATATATACAATTTTATTAGTAATAATAATTAATATCGTATTAGCAACTTCAGTAAATGCAAGTTCGGCAAATATTAGTGTAAGTGCCGCACCAAATAGAGTTGTTGTAGGTGGAGAAGTTAGAGTAACAATTACAGTTTCTTCTTCTCAACCACTCGGTAGTTGGGATTTTAACGTAAACTATGATAGAAATAGATTAGAATTACGAAGTTCAACTTTAGAAGGATCTACATCAGCAGTAAACAATGCTACAAACGGAAATACAAGATCAAGAACATATACGATGGTATTTCGTGCTAGAACTTCTGGGACAGCTAATGTAAGTGTATCTGGTGCATCTGTATGGGGATGGAATGAACAAGTATTTTCTGTTAATAGAGGAAGTACTAACATTAACATTCAAACACAAGCAGAAATTAATGCTTCAAGATCTAATAACAATAACTTAAGAGCATTATCAGTGACTAATCATACTTTAACACCAGTGTTTAATGCTAATACATTAGAATATAGTTTAGAAGTTGAAAATGAAGTAGAATCAATAACTATAGCGGCTACAGCAGATCATAATCGTGCTAGTATATCTGGAACCGGACAACAAGAATTACTTGAAGGAAATAATAAATTTGAAGTTATAGTAACAGCTGAAAACGGTAATAGAAGAATATATGTAATCAATGTTATTAGACAAGAACTTGATCCGATAATTGTTTCTGTTGGAGATAGAGAATTAACAGTAGTTAGAAGAAGTGATGATTTAGATATACCTCAAACGTTTACTGAAACAAAAACAACAATTAATGACGAAGAGGTTCCGGCATTTGAATCAGAAATATTAAAAATTGAGTTAGTCGCCCTTCGTGATGAAGATGGAAACATTGGATTCTATATTCATAAAAAAGGTGATTTCAGTGTATTTATATTCCATCAATTTGGAAATATATTATTACATATATTTGAAGCTTCTGATAAAGATATTCCATCTGGTTTTACTTTAAAAATGATGGATTTAGGATTTGGAGAGATTCCTGTATACGTATCCGATAAAGGATTTCCATTAATATATGGAACAAATATGATGACTGGAGAAACTGGCTTTTATAGTTATGATGAACATGAAGATACGTTACAAAGATTTATGGATAGAGATTCTATAAGTATTACAGAAGAAATTGGAATGATTGGATTTATAACTTTAGGTGCGATTAGTATTTTATCTATTATAGGTATAATAATAGTAAGTCGAAAAAGACGTAAACTTGAAAATCCCAAAATTGAGGAAAATGATGAAGACGATGTTTTATCAGTAGGTGAGCATCAAATGTTTGAAGAAGAATCAAAAGGTAAAGCAGGAATAATTGTAACAATTATACTTATACTAGCATTAATAGGTGGAGGAATATTCTTATATCTAAATAATGATGATTCTGATGATCCAGAAAAAGATAATAATGGTGAAGAGAAAATTGATGTTAGCATACCTGATTTAATTTGTACTGGTGAAGTTGAAGATTTTAATAGCAAGTATCTTATAATTTTTGGAGATGATGGTGAAGTATTTCTAACAATGGAATTAGATGTTACCACACTCTTTGAAGAATTTGATGGAATTGATTTAGAAGAATTCGAAGAAACAATGTGTGATGAGTTTGATGTCGAAGGTATATCATGTATGATAGTCATAGACAATGAAAACTTCATACTAGTACTTATAGTTGAAATTGACACTATTAGTGAAATTGATTTTGCAACTTTATTTGATTACATAGCAGATTTTACAAAAACTCGTGAAGAAATAAAAGAAGAGTTAGAAGCAGAAGGATTTGTTTGTAATTAAAAAACTACCATTTGGTAGTTTTTCTTTTAGAATATATCAAATATAAATAATATGTTTGTGGCTATGAATCCCAAAAATACTAAAACATTAAACAGTGCTAAACATCTAGATGCTTTATTACTCGCTATCGCACTTATAACAATTATTAGATTCATAAATACTAGAAATGCACTATTGATGATTAATAGCAATTCATTATTATATTCAGTACATAATGATAATCCTACATAATAAAGAATTGATAGAATAAGAATAAATCCAGTTAAACCTATAAGACTTGATTTATTTTTTTTACGTTCTACTTTTTCATCATTTGATGCGGCTTCTTCAATTGCCTTATTTAATTCATCAGTATTACTACTTACAACTTCACCAGTATTCTCTAGTTTCTTTATCTGTCCTGTATCAAGTGTTTTAGCAGACACAGGAGATGTTTCTTCTTCTGTTTCTTCTATTTCTTTTGGTTTGTTTTTTTCTTGCTCTCTTCTACGTTTCTCTCTTTTTTTTCTTTCGTAACGTTTGCGTTCTTTTTTTGACATTACATCTACAAAACCTGTATCAACCATATCATTTTTTTCATTTTCATTACTCATACTATCACCTATGATAATTATACTAGAAAAATCAATATAAATAAAGTTCTAATTATTAAAAAAAGGTGTTATAATATGTTTGGTGATATGTATGGATCAAGAATTATTTTTAACTATCTTAAAAACAATTGGAATACCTGCTTTATTTGTTATTGTATTTATCCCACTTGTGAAGATTTTAGCAACACATATTGGAGCATTAGATATTCCCAATGAAAGAAAAGTACATAAAAAACCAATTCCTCGACTTGGAGGTTTAGGAATATATTTTGGTTTTCTAATTGGATATATGCTTTTTGGAGAAGAAACATCCTTAATGAATTCAATTCTCATTGGTAGTTTTGTAATTATATTAATTGGTGTTGTTGATGATATTAAGCCGTTGAAAGCATCATATAAATTACTTGCTCAAACATTAGCTGCATTAATTGTTGTTTTCTATGGAGGCATCCTATTTGATGATATAAATATCTTTGGATTATATTTTAATTTTGGATATTTTGCTTATCCTATTACAATATTTTTTATTCTAGGATGTATTAACTGTATGAACTTTATTGATGGTATTGATGGATTAGCATCTGGAGTAGCGGGAATCTTTTTTCTAACAATTGGTATAATTGCTGTATCAATAGGAGATTTTACTTTAACATTTACTTTAACATTTATTATGTTAGGAACATGTCTTGGTTTCTTAGTTCATAACTTTAATCCGGCAACTATATTTATGGGAGACTCCGGTTCAATGTTTTTAGGGTTTATAATATCTATTATTACTCTACTTGGATATAAAACCGTTATGATGGAAACATTACTTATCCCACTTTTGATTTTAGCAGTACCAATCTTAGATACAGCTTTTGCTATTATTAGAAGAAAACTAAAAGGAGAAAGCATTTCTAAACCAGATAAAATGCATATACATCATCAATTTTTAAAAATGAACTTTAGTCAAAAAGCAACAGTAATAATAATATATTTAATTACAGCAGCTTTTGCTACCGCGTCTATAATTCATGTTACTGTTGATGCTTCTATAGGATATACTATATATGGAATATTATTGTTTTTATTAATAATGTTTGCGATTAGAACAGATTGGATTAAAAGTAACAGAGATGACCCAATTGAACAAAAGAAAAAAAGAACTGAATAAGTTCTTTTTAATTATTATCAATATAATCAGATATATAATTAATTATATTAGCTGTATTACTTTTATATAATTTTCTTTTCATATTTTTTGCTGCTAATATATATTGATCTAATTTATCAAAATCATGAAGACCGATTATATAACCGTCCTGCTCTAATTGTTCTACTATTTGTAATTGATGATCATTTGTATGTTCATCATATTTTTTTAAACGAGCGGCAACAACAACTTTTTTGTTATTTTTTAATCCTGTAATAATTGAACCAACGCCACCATGTGAAATTAAGATATCACATTTTTCAATTAGTTTATTAAACTCATCTGATGGAATAAGATCAAATATCTTCATATCTTTACTTTCGTATTTTGTACAGCCTGCTTGAACAACAACTTCTTCATTTATTTTTTTATTATCTATTTGGTGTTGAATCGCATCTAATAATCTTTTAAATTCTTTATCTTGGGTTCCAAGTGTTACTAGTATCATTAATATATACCTCCCAAGTATTTTGCTTTAGGATAATGTTCTAACATGTCTTCCCACTGTACTATAAATAAATCAGCAAACTTATATACTAATTTACCTGTAACTGTTTTAGTTGATATATTTGCAAAACTTTCAATAAATATTATTTTAGATCCAAATATTTTTCCAATACAACACATCGGACCCGCTGTATGGGCTCCAGTAGTGACAATATACTTTGGTCTTACTTTAATATAAAAGAATAAACTTTTCCAACAATTAATGAATAACTTAAATGGATAAATAAGTTTTTTGTCTTTAGTTCCATATATCAAGTAATTGACTTTATTCTTATATGTCTCACGTAATTTAAGAGTTGATTTATCTTTTTCCGTAATAATATGATAATCATATTTGTCAAACATCGGTTTAAGTTGCATCATCTCTGATAAGTGACCACCAGTACTCGCTATAAATAAAACTTTCTTTAATTTATTTTTTTTCATTTTCTTACCACCAATTTGCCATATTATAGCACACAACCACTTAAAAATAAAACATTTGTAATTTGACAAAGAAATATGCATATATTATAATTATTGAGTTGGTGGTGCATTATACTAGTCAATACGCTATTGGAGGACGGAAATAAATCACCGTTGAAAAGCGACAACTGGAGACTCTTGTCAAATGCTTCATACGCCCAGTTTGGGGTGTTTGTTGGGAGGTAGAATGTTGGGCAACCGTAATGGCATACGATTATTGACCCAATATTTATGTTACAGAATTATATAGCATAATTTCTATCACAGAGATAGATAGCTGGTCTTGAGTGGATTATGGGAATAGTTGTTAAACTAAGCAGATTTAAAGCTAAAATTTGCTTATGTATTGCTTCTTGAAACATATTTTGCAAAAAAGAATAATAATAGTTAGTATTGTAGAGGAAAACTCCTAGTGTGTTTAATAATATACGATTGTAGTGCGTACTAAGTGGTAATCAAGCCATACAATTGGTGACAATGTATTAGCTTCCTTAAAGAGAAATCGCAAACATGGTAACATGATGTGGAAACTAGAGAAATTCTGCTTGACCTAAGACGCAAGGTTAAATATATTATTTACCATCTAATAAAAAAGGACAATTGTCCTTTTAGTTTGTATGTGAGGTATAAAATGAAAAAAGAATTAAGTCAGGTTCTAAAGCCAAAAGAAGAGAAAAAAGGTATAGATTATAAATGGATATTCCAGTTAACGTTAATCGCGTTTTCAATATCTATTGTTTTCGTTTTTTACAGAAATTGCTTTAAATGATACAACTCTATTAATAAGTACATTAGCTGTTGTATTTTGTATTATTATAGCCGTTATATTCGATATAATCGCGATCGCTATAACTACTGCTGATGAAGCGCCATTTCATTCTATGAGTGCTAAAAAGCATAAAGTAGGGAAAATCGCGATTAAACTGAAAAAGAATGCCGGTAAGTTTTCATCTATATTTAGTGATGTGGTAGGAGATATATGTGGTATTATTTCAGGTACAGCAGGAGTATATATAGCTGTTATTATATCTGATATGTGGAATACATCATTATTTATTACCGCACTTCTAACAACATCAGTAATCGCGACTTTAACGATATGCGCTAAAGCTTTAGAAAAAAACTTTGCGCTATCAAAAAACAATTATATTCTTTATTATACGGCACGTATAATAGGTATTTTTTATAAAAATGATTAAAAAAATGTACGTTAGTTTTGTTACTTTACACATTTAAGTGTCAAATTATTCAAAACTGTACATTTTTGTTTGAAAAGGCCTCATTTTTGTTATAATTAAGGTAGAGGTAGGGTATTTAATTGTCTACTTCCAAAACAAATTTTGAGGTGATATTTATGAGTAAAATAATGGATGGAGAGTCTCTAAGTTTAAGTATTCAAGATCAAATAAAACAAGACATAAAAAACTGTATGATTAGACCTAGTGTGGCAGTTATACAAATAGGTGAAGATGACGCTAGTAATATCTATTTGACTAACAAGGAAAAAGCTTGTAATAATGTTGGAGTGTATTTTAGATTATATAAATTTGAAGAAGGAACGCCAGAATTATCAATAATTAATAAAATAAAAGAATTAAATAATGATGAATACGTTAATGGTGTATTAGTTCAATTACCTATTTCAACTCGTTATAATGAAAAAAGAATACTAAATTCAATAAGTAATAGTAAAGATGTAGATGGATTAACTGATATTAATATAGGTAGATTGATTAATGGTAAAAAAACCCTTATTCCATGTGCTGCAGCAGGAATTATGCGAATTTTAGAGGAATATGAGGTAGATTTAGCTGGAAAGAATGTCGTTGTTGTTGGTCGTGGTAAATTAGTGGGAAGACCTTTAGTGCCACTATTACTTGGAAAAGACGCTACAGTTACTATATGTCATAGTAAGACTCCAGATTTAAAGAAAGTAACTAAGCAAGCAGATATACTAATCAGTGCAACAGGAGTGCCTAAACTTATTACTGATGAGATGATTAAAGATAATGCAGTTGTAATTGATGCTGGAATAAGTAATGTTAATGGTAAAATAGTTGGTGATGTTGATTTTAATAAGGTTGAGAAAAAAGCATCATTAATAACACCAGTACCTAAAGGTATAGGTGCGATGACAATCGCCATGTTACTAGAAAATATAGTTACTTGTTATAATAATAAAAGCACTACTAAGTAGTGCTTTTTCTTTATCTAATATTTCTAGAAGCATCATTATTAACTTGTGTTTCAGCTAATATTTCATCTATAATTTCATTTTGAATTTTTTTCCATTGTCCAAGATCTGGATTCATTATTTCTAACTGTTGACCATCTCTAATAAATGAATTAGATAAATTGTTTTTTTCCATAATTTCGTTGGTAATTGCAATAGTTTCTGCTGCACTACCACTAGCCAAAGATGCTAAATGTGAAATAGTTTGTCCTGGCGCAACAGTGTAAATAACCCATAAATTGTTCTCTTCTATTTCTCTAATTCTTTGATCTATTTCTGCTATTTGGTGAACTAAATCAATCGCGTCTGGATTCTCTGTTTCAGAAAAACTTACTCTTCTATTATTAACCGTAAATGTAATTGTGTCCTCAGAAACAATAGTTGATGATGGAGTTGATGTCATACTAGATATTAATCTAGTTGTTGGTCCATAAAGTGCAAGCGCTAATCCTAATGCAGTAGCTCCTAGAAGAATATTTCTTTGCCATGTCAAATTTCTTTTTTCTTTCATTTGTTCTTTAAAATAATCTTCGTTTACTGCTAAAGTACCATTATATAATTTTTTTACGTTTCTTCTCATTTTTCTTCTTTGTTTATCGGTCATTTTCTTCCACCTCTATTATGATTATATAATAGTTTTTATATGTTGTAAAGAAATCGATTGAAAAAGATATATAAATGATATATAATAAAAAATGTTTTACATTTAAAAAATATAATTCCGTATTCAAGGAGTGATCGTGTGGAAATTACATTTGATAGTTTAGATGAATTGTATCATAGATTAGCTCCAGCAATGTCAACAAAAATTGCTGAGTTAAGAAGAAATGATGTCGAGTATATAACCAAGGATGATATTTGGAATTTTCTAGAAGAAACAACATGGAAGAACGCTACTAACTTAGCGCTTCATCAAATGGTAGATAATATTTTAAATGTTGATAATGATAAATTAATAGAATTTGTAGATAGGGGAAACAATGAGTAAGAAGAAAAAAGTTACAAATGAAATAACTAAACCCAAAAGAAAGATTCACTTCTTATTTTTAGTATGTTCAATAATATCAATTTTTGCAGGTGTTGGTTCACTTGTATATGGAATAATGTTAAATAATGATTTAGAAAGGGCACTGGAGACTGGTTTAAGTACTCCAGGAGCTGATTATGTCAACTTTGGATTTATCGTACTTATAGTTGGAGTAATTTTATTAGGTTTATTTTTATTATTTAGTCCAAAAAATGCATATGATGAATCATTAGGTAAAAAAGAGTTAAAAACAGAAAAAGCTAAGAAAAGAGGATTTGTTAGAGCGTTTGTTATTACATTTGTTATAGGACTAATTTCATTTGTTAGTTTAATACCACTTATGACTTCTGTAAGATTTGGTTTAGATCTACAAGGTGGATTTGAAATACTATATCGTGTAAGTAGTATAGATGAAACCCCTGTTGATTATGCTATGATGCAAACTACTTATCGTTCTGTATTAAGAAGAGTTGATATTTTAGGTGTTAGTGAACCAGAAATAACAATTGAAGGAGAAAATCTCAGAATTCAATTAGCTGGCGTTACGGATGAAAATGAAGCAAAAGCTGTACTTAGTTCAATGGCTACATTAACATTTAGAGATAGTCAAGATAATTTAGTAATGACTTCTAATGTTCTACGTCCTAATGGAGTTAGTGTCGCACCAGATGATAGAAATATAGGATCATACCACTTAGTTTTACAAATAGCCGATGTAGATGTTTTCTTTAGAGAAACACAAATTATTAGAGAAGCTAATGAAGTAATGGTTATTTGGCTTGATTTTGAAGAGGGAGTAAATTCATTTGCTGATGAAGCAGATTGTAATGCTGATGGCAATTCAAGATGTATTTCTTCAGCATCAATTAATTTTACATCCCCAACTAACGTAGTTACATTAAGTGGTAATTTTACCAATCATCAAGCGACTACATTAGCGGATTTAATTAATTCAGGTAGTTTGCCAGCTCAATTAAACGAACTATCTAGTAGAACTGTTGACGCTTCATTTGGTGCCGATGCACTACAAACAACATTTATTGCGGGTATTATAGGTATAGTATTAATTATAGTTTCAATGATCGCGATATATAGGTTTAGTGGCGTTGTTGTCAGTATATGTTTAATTGTTTATACCGCGCTTGTATTCTTAGTATTTAACATGATAGGTGGGAGATTAACACTACCTGGTATAGCAGCTGTTGTTATAGGTATAGGAATGGCTATTGATGCTGCGGTAATTTGTTTTGCAAGAATTAAAGAGGAACTTAGAGAAAGTAATAATCTACCTGAAGCCTTTGAAAAAGGAAAGAAATTTTCTTTTACATCTATTATAGATGCCAAATTAACATCACTTTTAGTAGCAATAGTATTATTTATATTTGGTGAAAGTAGTGTTAAAGGTTTTGCTACTATGCTTATTATAGGTTTATTTGCGGGTATGATTATAATGGTATACTTGCTTAGATTCTTATTAAATATGTTTGTTAAAAGTGGTAAATTTAATAATAATTATAAAGCTTTTATAGGAATAAGAAATTTAGATAAAAAAATGGGGCTTGAAAGATTTAACTATGGAAAATACATGTTTAAATTTGCTGTAACAATGATTGCAGTTGTCTTGATAGGTATCGGTTTCTTCACTCAAAGAGGCTTAAATTTAGGTATTGATTTTAGTGGTGGTTCTAGCATTTATATAAGATCATCTGAGACATTAACAGTTGAAGATGTTTCAAATGATATTGAGTCATTAGGATATACAATTACTAATATAAATAATATTGATAACTATACCGTTTATGTAACTGTATCAGATGTATTTATTGCAGAAGATAATGAAAGAGTAGAAACTCATTTTCATGAACATTATGCCGATATTACAACTAATATAGGTGCGGTATCAACAATCGTGCAAAGGCAACTGGTGGAAAATGCTTTTAGAGCGCTTCTATTTGCCTGTATTGGACTTATTATATATATAACAATACGTTTTACATTTAATTTTGGTGTAGCAACTATCTTTGGTCTTATACACGATTCTTTAATGGTAGTAATATTGTTTAGTATATTCGCGCTTGAAGTAAATTCAATATTTATAGCAGCAATTCTTTCAGTTATCGGATACTCAATAAACGATACTATTGTTGTATTTGATCGTATCAGAGAAAATAAAAAGAAACTTTATGAAAATAATTTAAAGACAAAAGATGAGTTAAAAGAATTAATCAATACAAGTGTTAAAGAGACTGTAGTTAGAAACTTAATTACTTCATCAACGACGATTATTCCAGTAATCGCTCTTATCTTCTTAGGTTCACATGAAATTCTAAACTTCAATTATGCATTATTAATTGGATTTATAGCAGGTGCTTATTCTTCGTTATTTATAAGTACTCAAGTTTATTATATGTTAGAAGCAAGAAACATTGGTAAACCTCAAAAGAAAAAATGGTATGAAGCAGAACTAGATGAGAAAGAAGAACATAAAGTTAAAGGTGTTAATTGTTAAATTAATACCTTTTTTTTAGTCTTTATGTTATAATTTATATGGTGATTAAAATGAATAATAAAGGTAGTAGGGTTTCAATTTTATTTGTAGTAGCAGCTTTGATGGTGACAAGTTTATATGCTTTAACTATATCAGATGAAAAAGAAATATTAATTATTGGAACATCAGTGTTTTCTGGATTTTTAGTGCTTGTTAACTTTATTATTATATTTAAGAATATGAGTGTAGTAAACAAAAACAAACGCAAACTTAGCAACAAAGAAGTAAAAAAAATAAACATTCATCCTTTAGAATTGTTTTTAATAAATAGAGCATGGAAACATAGTAAAGAATTATTAAAAGATTTTCATATATATGCAGGAGTAAGATATGAACTTGAAAAAGGTCATATAGTTGTGGTAAATAACTCAATTATGATTGAAGAAGAAACAGATTTATCTAAACTAGATAAATATAGTCTTAAAATAATTGAAATGGCGATGTTAGACTCTACTGAATATATGCAACTTAGTAGTATGCGTTTAACAAAATTAAACAAACTAAAGAAAGATAAACAAGTTGTTACTATTGATGAAATTAAGAATAATATTAAAGAAAATTGTAAAAATAGAAATATATTAACTAAACTAAGTGAAGAAGTTAAAATTGAATATTTTGATAATGATGAAGGTAGTTTTGGTGCAGCAATAATGTTGTTGACTGGTTTTACAGCAATACTATCATTTGTAATGGCAATATCTTTTATTCAAAGTGATGACATTTTAAAGTTTTATCTGCCTTTAACAGCTGCTGTTATTCTTATTGGAACCATTACTAGTGGTTTTCGTGATAGAGCAGCTATAAAAGAAGATAAAATACATGATATGAGTATTGTAATCAATTATATTAAATCTATGAATTCATTAGATAATAATGCTTACAATGAAATAAATAAATATGTTTTAGGTTTATTACCTGAAAATAACGATATAGTAAAAATATTTTATTAACACAGAATAGAGTGATAATGTGAAAAAAGATAATCAAACATTAACTTTTGAAGAAGTATATGAAAAAATTTGTTCATATATAACTGATAAAAATGAGCAAGAAATTATATCAAATGCTTATCTTTTTGCATATGAAAAACATCTTGGACAAAAAAGATTAACAGGTGAAGACTATATACTTCATCCCTTAAATGTTGCTGATATACTTTCGGATATAAACGTTGATGCAGAAACAATATGTTCAGGACTTCTACATGATGTAATTGCTGAATGTGATGTATCTGTAGAAGAAATAGAACAAAAATTTGGCAAAGAAATCGCGAAGTTAACTAATGGTGTTAATAAAATTAACAGATTAAGATTAACGTGTGAAAATGAATCAGTAATTGAAAACCATAAAAAGATATTAGTTGGACTATCTGAAGATGTGCGAATTCTTTTCATTAAAATGGCTGATAGACTACATAATATGAGAACATTATGGATTCTTTCTGCGGAAAGTCAAAAAGCAACCGCTAAAGAAACATTAGACATATTAGTACCAATCGCATCAAGACTTGGAATGCATCAAATAAAAAGTGAATTAGAAGATTTATCATTAAGATATTTTAAATCAGATGTCTACTTTTCAATTGTTGAAAAATTAAATCAAACAAAAAAAGAAAGAGATCATATCATCGAAAAAATGATTACCGATGTTACAGAATTATTAACTAGCAATGGTATTAAGTGTGAACTAAAGGGAAGAGCAAAAAGCATATTTAGTATTTATAAAAAATTGGATGCTGGACGTGAATTTAGTGATATATATGATCTTCTAGCATTAAGAATTTTTGTTGAAACCGAACATGAATGTTATCAAGCATTAGGTATAATACATGCTAAATTTAGATCTATTCCAAAGAGATTTAGAGATTATATCGCAATGCCTAAAGCAAATATGTATCAATCTCTTCATACAACTGTTTTTGGCTTAGATGGATATTTTTTTGAAATTCAAATTAGAACTAAAGAAATGGATAAGATAGCTGAAAGAGGAATCGCGTCTCATTGGTCATATAAAGAAAAAACAACTGCTAACAATATAAAGCAAGACGCTATGGAACAAAAATTAGAATTTTTCAGAGAAATTATTGATTTAAATGAAACCGGTATGACGGATGCTGATTTTGTTTCTGCCGTTCAAAATAACTTTATAATAACATCAATATTTGTATTTACTCCAAATGGAGATGTAATCGAATTACCTAACGGATCAACTCCAATAGACTTTGCATACCGTGTTCATAGTGATATAGGCGATACTATGGTAGGAGCTTTAGTAAATGAGAGCATCGTATCTCTTGATTATGTTTTAAAAGATGGTGACATAATAAAAATAAACACAAATAAAAATTCACTTGGACCTTCACGAGAATGGATAGATATGGCTTTTACCAATAAAGCTAAAGATAAAATAAGATCTTTCTATAATAAAACGGATAAAGAAGAATATCTAACTCAAGGAACAGAAATGTTACATAAAGAACTTCGAAAACAAAAAATACCTTTTGATAATTTTTATAGTGAAAAAAGCGTTGAAAAAGTTCTAAAAGAACTTCGTATTGGAGATATTAATGAACTTCATATTAATATTGGAAGTGGGAAGCTTACAACTATACAAGTAATTAATGCCTTAAACACTGAGTGGCGCCCTAAAGAAGAGATTGTTATAGAAAGAGTGGCAAACACAACTGTTAAAACCTATACTGGCAAGAATGATATAATTATTGAAGGAATTGATGATCTTAAAGTTAATGTTGCCGCATGTTGTAAACCAATTCCAGGTGATGAAATAGTAGGTTATATTTCTAAAGGGCATGGAATAAATATTCACAGAATAATATGTCCAAATGTTAGCGATTTAGAAGAACGTGTTATCGAAGCCAACTGGAATGAATCAATTGTAGATAAATACGTTACTGATTTACTCATTAAAGTAGAAGATATTAAAAATATATTATTATCGATTATTTCTAAAACATCTACCAGTGATATAACTGTTCAAAACGTTAATACGAATAATGTTGATAATACAGTTAATATAAATTTAAGTCTTCTTTTAACAAATAAAGAACGATTAGATAAATTCATCAATGAAATATTAAGCATTGATGGTGTTATTACTGTTGAAAGGTATATAAAATAATGAAAGTTGTTGTACAAAGAAGTTTAGAATCATCTGTTGAAGTAGATGATAATATAGTTGGTAGTATTGATTTTGGAGTAGTTGTTTTAGTTGGATTTACTCATACTGATACTATTAAAGAAGTTGAATATATGGTAAATAAAGTGCTTAATTTACGTATCTTTGATGATGAATTAGGTGTAATGAATAAATCAATACTGGATACTAATGGTAAAGTATTAAGCATTTCACAATTTACTTTATATGGAGATACAAAAAAAGGAAATCGCCCTAGTTATATTGATTCAATGAAGGGTGACGAGTCATCTAAATTATATGATATATTTAATCAAAAATTAGCTGAAAAAATATCTGTTGAAACAGGAATTTTTGGTGCTGAAATGAAATTATCAATAACAAATGATGGTCCAGTTACTATAATTATGGATAGTAATTGATTTTTATATGAAAATCATATATAATCCCTAAATGCAAGGAGGAATAAATATGAACAAAGTTCAACCAAAAATCTTGCCAGGTTTTATGGAATTGTTACCACTAGACCAAATACTCTTTAATGAAATGTATGACACTATACGTTCAATATATGAACGCTATGGTTTTTTACCCTTGGACACACCCACAATTGAATTATCAGAAGTATTACTTGCCAAAGCAGGCGGAGAGACTGAACAACAAATATATAGATTCAATAAAGGTGATAATGATCTTTCTTTAAGATTTGACTTAACCGTACCTCTTGCTAGATATGTAGCTATGAATTACAATGATTTGGTATTTCCATTTAAAAGATATCAAATGAGTAAGGTGTTTAGAGGAGAAAGAAATCAACGAGGTAGATTTAGAGAATTCTATCAATGTGATATAGATGTTATTGGTAATGAATCATTAGATACGATATATGATGCTGAAATGCCAGCTATAATATATGAAATATTTTCTAAATTAGATATTGGAAACTTCACTATTAGAATAAGTAATAGAAAAATACTAAAAGGTTTAATTAATAGCTTAGGACTAAACAATCCAGCAGATATCCTAAGAATTATAGATAAAATACTTAAAATTGGTGAAGCAAGCGTTAAAGAAGAACTTTTAAAATTAGGACTAACTAAAAATGATATAGATGCTATTATGAATTTAGTATTAATAACAGGCAATCCTGAATCAGTAATTAAACAATTAACTGCTTTAAATATTGATAATGATTTATATAAAGAAGGCCTTAACGAATTAATAGTGGTAGTTGATGGTCTAAATTCATTTGGTATTAAAGATAGATATAAAATAGATATGACTCTTGTAAGAGGATTAGACTATTATACAGGAACTGTATATGAAACTATATTAGATGATTATCCAGAGTTAGGTAGTATATGTGGTGGTGGAAGATATGAAGATCTTGCAACATACTATACTGATCAAAAATTACCAGGAATTGGTATATCAATTGGATTAACTAGATTATTTTTTCAATTAAAAGACGCTAATATAATAAAATCTGATTGTAATAGTGCCATTAAAGTATTAGTAATACCGTTTGATAAGAACTCTGTATCGTACTCTTTAAATATTTCATCACAATTGCGTAATGCTAATATTAATACAGATATGTATTATATTGATAACGGCATTAAACAAAAATTGAAATATGCTAACCGATTAAATATTCCATATGTGATTATAATTGGCGATGAAGAATTAAAAGAAAAAAAAGTAACCTTAAAAGATATGATATCTGGAGAACAAGAAAAATTAACTATCGATGAAGCAATTAATAAATTAACAACTTAGGAGGAAAGTATGGAAAGAATATATATACAAGAATTAAACAAACATTTTAATCAGGAGATTGAACTACAAGGGTTTATTGAAAGTATAAGAGATTTACAATGGGTACAGTTCATTGTTTTAAAAGATATTACTGGTAAAGTACAATTAACTGTTGAAAAAAATGAAGAGAATAAAAAACTTAATGAAATAGTTAGTGGATTAACTTTAGATTCAACTATATTAATATTAGGTAAAGTAACTGAAAATGAAAAAGTAAAATTAAATGGTATGGAAGTTATTCCAACTACAATTGAAATAACATCACTTGCAGATCCCAATATACCAATAAATTATAAGAATCCAGAATCTAGTCATCGAGAAACTAGATTAGACTGGAGATATATAGATCTTAGAAGTGATAAAAATAATTTATTATTCAGATGCCAAACAGAGATAATTAGAGCTATGCGTGAATGGTGGAATAATAATAATTTTATTGAAATTAATTCTCCTAAAATAGCAGGAGCATCTGCTGAAGGAGGATCAACTGTATTTTACTTAGATTATTTTGGACAGGAAGCATGTTTGTCTCAATCACCACAGTTATATAAACAAATGGCTATGGCGTCTAACTTTGATAAGGTATTTGAAATAGGTCAAGCATATCGCGCTGAAGAATCACACACTTCGTATCATTCTGCTGAAATACTTATGGTTGATATGGAAATATCTTTTATTAAATCATTCCATGATGTTCTTGATATAGAAGAAGCATGGTTAAAGCATGTATTTAAATCATTAAAAGATAAATATGGAGATGAAATAAAAAAAGAATTTAATGTTGAGCTTAATAATATTGATTATGAATTTCCTAGAATAACTTTTGAAGAGTGCAAACAAATTTTAAAAGATAAATATAATTATATTGGTGAGAATACTGAAGATTTTGATAGAAAAGAAGAAGAGTTAATTGGAGAATATACTACAGAAAAATATAATTCAGAATTTGTTTTTGTAATAAATTATCCTTATTCATCAAGACCATTTTATTCAATGAAGTGCTCGGATAATCCAAAGCTTACTGAAACGTTTGATTTATTATATAAAGGTATTGAAGTTACATCAGGGGCCCAAAGAGAACACAGATACGATATATTAAAGAGTCAAATAACAGAAAAAGGTATTAATCCAGAGTTAATGGAAGATTATTTAAATTTCTTTAAATATGGAATGCCGCCACACGGAGGATTAGGTTTTGGTATGGGTAGACTTCTTATGAGAATATTTGATATTGATAATATTAGAGAAGCTACATTTTTATACCGTGGTCCAAATAGGTTAACTCCATAAATATAAAGTTCTATATGAACTTTTTTTATTGAATTAACCCTTAGAATATGTTAAAATGTATATGTAAAAGAATAGGGAGGAGAACTAAATGCGCAATTTATTAAACACTTTTTTAATGTTTATTGATACTAATATCATAAGTGTTATAATTATCGCTACATTAATACTAATAATTATGCTAATCTCCTTATCTGCTATATTTTATAAAATAAGAGAGCCAGTATGGAAAGCATACGTGCCAATATATAATTTAATTCATTTATTTAGGGTTCTTCAAATTCCTATTTGGATGGTATTAGTTATGTTTCTCCCAGTGATTAATTTAATTGGAATACCAGTTATGTCAATTATAATAGGTTATAAACTAACTATATATTGTCGAAAAGGCACGATATTCATGGTAGGACTAATGGTTTTACCAATACTATTTATTCCAATATTAGCTATGGTTAATATCAATATTGATGGTACTATAATAGTAGAAAAAATAGTTGAGGAGAACAAAGAATTTACATTAGATGCAGTAGTTGTTAAAGCTGTTGATGATATACCTGATGCAATGAGTTTAGCTGATTCAAAAGCTATTAAAAAATTGTCTGAGTACAATGTTCAAAACAAAGTGTTATCACATTCTCTCGCAATTGAACAAAATAAAGAAAAGGTTGTAGAAAGTAAAGTTGATCATCTGGCTAAAGCATATCTAGAGAAACCTACTGCTAAAGACTTAACATTTGATTATAATATACTTTATTCTGAAGAAGAACAAACAGAAGAAAAAGAAGAAGAACAATATGTAGATATGAAACCTATAACACTTGTTGAAGATGAAGAAGAAGTAGAAGATTCAAATACAGTGCTAGATAATGCTATAATTGAAGAAGTGGAAGAAGAAGTCGTTGATGAGGAATTTGTACCAACAGTACATGATACTGTTTTAGAAGAAGCAAATCCAATTGACGAAGAAGTACCCGTATCACTTTTAAATAGACAAAGAACTGATGTAGTAAAAGAAGAAGTGACTGAAGTTGTCGAGGAAGAAGAAGTTATTCTACCAACAGATCATTCATCACTACCTGAAATGGCCGAGCTAATAGAACCAATTACTGTAGAGGAAGAAAACACTACACAGTATGCTGAAATGGTTAGTCTACAAATAGAAGAACCAACACAAGCGCCGATCGCTATAATAGTAGAGCCGGAACCAATAGTAGAAGAAACTCCAATTGTTGAAGAAACAAATGTTTTTGCAGAAGAAAGACGAAACTACCTTAATTATGAAACAGCTGCTGAGAGCATATTTAATCAACAACCAGATCAATTTTCAACAGCTACTCAAGTATTTGGAGTTACAGATAATACATTTAGACAAGAATCAAGTCCAGAACCAATGGAACAACCACAGCAACTATCACAAATTGATAAGAGATGTCCTAGTTGTTCAGCAATGTTGAAGAGAGATGCCCCATCTTGCTTCATGTGTGGTTATTATTTTTAAGATAGAAAGAAGGAAAAGAAAATGGGATTAATTCAAGCAATTAAAGGAAGTGTTGGTGGCACTTTATCAGACCAATGGAAAACGTTTATTAAATGTGATGATATGGGTCAAGAGATTCTTATGCAAAGAGTATCAACACCAAATGGAGTTATAGCGAAGGACAGTGCGATTATGGTCGCACCAGGTCAATTAGCTGTAATATTTCAATCAGGACAAATATTAGATGCGACTGCTGAGGAAGGTTTATATACTTTTGATGAATCTACTATGCCTACATTCTTCGCAGGACAATTTGGAGCAGTATTTAAAGAAATGTGGCAACGTTTTACGTTTGGTGGGGCACCAGCTAAAGAACAAGCCGTATTCTATATTAATATTAGAGAAATACTAAATAATAAATTTGGAACTCGTGCACCAGTACCATTTCAAAGTTGGCAACATGCTATTCCTAATCAAATGACAGGAAATGTTGATCCAATGAGAGTTGCTATTAGATGTTTTGGTAAATATACTTTCCAAGTATGTGATCCAGCAATATTTATGAGAACTTTTGCAGGAACCGGAGAAATGGTTAGAAAAGATGCTTTAATTGAGCAAATGGAAAGTGAAGTTATCGCTGCTCTTCAAAGTGTTTTAAATGAATTAGGTAATCAAACACATCAAGTACGTGTATTAGAATTACCAAGCAATACACCTAAAATAAAAGAAATAATGGACGAAAGAGTATTTGATGAACCTATTAGAAATAGGGGAGTTAAATTAGTAGGATTTGCTATTGAATCAGTTACACTAGATGAAGATAGTGAAAAAAGAATTACACAATACGAAAATAATGCAAATGCTATGATGCAACAAGGTAGAGTACTTGATGTTATGGAAACAGCTGCAGGTAATGAAGGTGGCTCTATGGGTGCTTTCATGGGTCTAGGTATGATGAATATGGCATCAGGTGGTATGAGTGGTGGAGTAATGCAAAATACATTCCAACAACAACCTGGAACATTCCCAGCTAGTCAACAAGTACCTCAACCAGCTCCAGAACAACCACAAGCTGCACCAGTAGCTGAAGAAGGAATAACATGTCCTAATTGTGGCATAGTATCAAATGGTAAATTCTGTGCTGAATGTGGTACATCTAAAGAACCACAAACAGTAAACTGTGCAAATTGTAATGTAGAACTAGCCAATGGAGCTAAATTCTGTGCTGAATGCGGAACGGCTACAACTAATGAATAATTTTGGAAATTTAATCGCTCAAGGTAACGGTCAAGGCAACAAAGCCGCTACTGGATGGCTAATTTACTATGTTTTTCAATTAGCCCTTTCAATAGGTTTGGCAATTTGGATCGAGGGACCTTTTATGTTTTTCTTTGTTGGTCTAGCAGTATATGAAATATTTTGCATTTTTACAATTCAAAAAAACATTGCTAACTCAGGAGTATATGTATATGAACATGGAGTTATGGGAAGAGGTATAAAAGGATCATTATTCTTTGCATCTCCAAACGCACATACTGATTTTCAATTTACATATAGTCAAATAACAAATATAGTGCCATCAGCTAATAATATAGAAATCCATAATGGTAAAGATGTATATACATGTTATGTACAAGATAGCAATATGATAAATACTGCTATCATAAATCAAAAAAACATGATTATGGGACAACCACAAATCATGAATCAACCAGCCATGACTTTCTGTCCAGGATGTGGTTCACAAATAGTAGGACACTCTTGTACTCAATGTGGTACAACGATTCAATAATTTAAGAGCTTTTTTGCTCTTTTTTTATCTTGATTTATTTGACATAAACAGTTAAAAAATAGTATAATATAGATGCTAGATGATATGGTTTGTCTATTCTGAAAAACCTACTAATTTAACGACTCGGAAGTCAGCGCATTCGGGGGTTGTGAATGCTTCAATTTTTGAAGAATCCTTAAACTCGAATCAAGACCTCCACCTGGCAGAACAGGTTTATCGTTAACAGGCGCCATTCATCTGGCTTTTTTTATTATAAAGTTGATAAATATTAATATTTACTATATAATTAATTTGTATTAGATAGGAGAAATATAAATGAATAATCATATGATGCATAATAATATGCCTGGGGGAATGCCAAATAATTCAAATTTAGGAAGTGCAGTTAAACAAAAAAGTCCAGTTGAGTTAGGATACTTTGGAACTTGTATTTTAGCTATTTTAGGTTGTTTTTTACCATTTTATACTGTTTCTGCATTTGGAATGACTATGACAGTGAATTTTATTTATGTTGAAGGTGAATTAGCAAGAGGAATATTTGTAATTGCTGGTATAATATTAGGAGCAATTCTAGTTCTAAAGAAAAAGGAAAAATTAGCTACTATTGGTAACGGTATTGCTGTACTAATACTCGCAATTACTTTCTTTGATTTTAATTCATCTGCCGAGTTATCAGGTTTTGGAAGTTTTCAAATAGGATTTTATGTAATAGCTATTGGTGTAATAGGTTCGGCTGTATGTCTAGGACTAATTATAAAAGAAAAAGCGGTACCAAATCCTGTTACTAATTTTGGACAACCACAAATGAATCAATTTAATCAACAGCCGATGATGAATAATCAAATGCAACAACCGATGCATAACCCTCAAACAAACAATAATATGAATCAACAACCGATGCAAAATCCTCAAGTTAACAATAATATGATGCAGCAACCGATGCAAAATCCTCAAGTTAATAATAATATGATGCAACAACCAATGAATAATCAAATGGGAATGCAACAGGGACAAAACATGAATCCTCAGGATCCAAATATAAATAGAATGCAATGATTATCATTGCATTTTTTATTGTCTATAGGTATATAATTCGTAAGATATAGAATTATAATTGAATTGTTAGTTATGAGTGTGCTATACTAAAAATAGACTAGAATAGGAGGCATGCTATGTTTCAATATGAAGATGAATGGAGAGACTTTGATGGTATAGAATGGAAGAAAACTATTGATGTAGCTGAGTTTATATCAAAGAATTATACTGAATATACAGAAGATGATAGTTTTTTGTGTCCTATTTCGGAGAAAACCAAAATAGTTTTAAATAAATGTGAAGAATTAATGAAAGAAGAACTTAAAAAAGGAGTTCTTGATATTGAAGTTAATCAAATATCTGGTATTAATAATTTTAAACCTGGTTATATAGATAAAGATAACGAGATTATTTTTGGTCTTCAAACAGATGCCCCACTTAAAAGAATAGTTAATCCATATGGTGGTATGAGAATGGTTGAAAGTGCACTTGCTGCATATGGATATGAATTAAATTCAGAAATTGCTGATAAGTTTAATGAGTATAGAAGAACTCATAATGATGGCGTATTTTCTGCTTATACAGAAGACATTAAAAGAGCGCGTTCATCTGGTTTAATAACTGGTTTGCCTGATGCATATGGTAGAGGTAGAATAATCGGTGATTATCGTCGTGTGGCTTTATATGGTATAAATTATTTAGCATGGAAAAAGAATGATGATTTATCTAAATTAGATATATTAGAGATGACTGAAGAAAATATTCGTCTACGTGAAGAATTATGGCTTCAAATAGAGGCTTTAAAAGAAATTAAATCTATGGCAGCAACATATGGTTTTGATATAAGTAAACCTGCAAGTAATGCGCGTGAAGCTGTACAATGGTTATATTTTGGATATTTAGCTGCTATTAAAGAAAATAACGGAGCTGCTATGAGTTTAGGTAGAGTTTCGACATTCTTAGATATATATATTGAAAGAGATTTAAAAAATGAAATAATAACTGAAGAAGAAGCACAAGAATTGATAGATCAATTTATTATAAAGTTAAGACTAGCAAGGCACCTAAGAACTCCTGAATATAATGATCTATTTGCTGGTGATCCAACATGGGTAACGGAAGCTCTTGGAGGAATGTTTACTAATTTTAAATCATTAGTTACTAGAAATACCTATAGATTTTTACACACTCTAATTAATTTAGGTCCTTCACCAGAACCAAATATGACAGTTCTATGGAGTCAGAATTTACCAGAAAATTTTAAAAACTATTGTTCTAAAATATCAATATTGACTGCATCTATTCAATATGAAAACGATGATATAATGCGTCCAATATATGGATCAGATTACGCTATAGCGTGCTGTGTATCAGCAATGACTTTAGGTAAAGAAATGCAATTCTTTGGAGCTAGATGTAATCTTGCTAAAGCTTTATTATATGTAATTAACGGTGGTATAGATGAAATGTCTGGTGAAGAAGTAATAACAGACTTTAACATTAATCGTTCTGAATATTTAGATTATGACGAAGTAATGGAATCATTTAATAGAATGCTTGATATAGTTATAAAGTCATATGTAGACGCTATGAATATAATTCACTATATGCACGATAAATATGCATACGAAGCTGGACAATTAGCGCTACATGACACTAATCCTAATGCTTTAATGGCATTTGGTATTGCCGGATATTCTGTTGTAGTAGACTCATTATCAGCAATTAAACATGCTAAGGTAAAACCAATTAGAAATGATGTTGGAATCGCTATTGATTATGAAATAGAAGGTGACTATCCAAAATATGGAAACGATATAGAAGAAGTAGATCAAATTGGACAAGAATTAGTTAAATTATTTTATGAAAAATTAGCATCACATCAATTATATAAAAATGCTCGTGCAACACTTTCAATATTAACTATTACATCAAATGTTGTTTATGGTAAAATGACTGGCTCAACACCAGATGGAAGAAAATCTGGCGTACCATTTGCACCTGGAGCTAACCCAATGCATGGAAGAGATATTAGTGGTGCTATACCATCACTTAACAGTGTAGCTAAGATTAAATATGCAAAATGCTGTGAAGATGGAATCTCCAATACATTTACGATCGTACCAAGCGCACTTGGAAACTCATTTGAAGTACAAATACAAAATCTATCTAATGTATTGGATGGATATTTCTCAAATGATGCTCAACACTTAAATGTTAACGTTCTTAATCATGATAGATTAGTAGATGCAATGGAAAATCCAGAAAAGTATCCAAACTTAACTATAAGAGTATCTGGATATGCTGTTTTATTCAATAGATTAAATAGAAGTCAACAAGAAGAAGTAATTAATCGTACATTCCATGGTAATTTATAATGACAGGTTATATTGATTCAATCGAAACAATGGGATTAGTAGATGGTCCTGGCATTAGAATGATTGTATTTATGAGTGGATGTAAAATGCGATGTTTATTTTGCCATAATCCTGAGAGTTGGGATAAAACAAATGCTACTGAAATAACAGAAGAAGAAATAATAACTAAACTGAAAAAAAACATAAACTATTACAATAATGGAGGAATAACTTTTAGTGGTGGAGAACCATTAATGCAACCAGAATTTCTTATTAATACATTAAAAATGTGTAAGGAAAATGGAATACATACAGCGATTGATACATCTGGAGTAGGAATAGGAAGATATGAGGAAATATTAGATTATACTGATTTAGTTCTTTTAGATATAAAACACATAGAAGAGATTGAATATAAAAAACTAACTGGACAATCTATGAATGAATTCAATAAATTCATAACTATTCTCAAAAATAAAAAAATCCCTATATGGATTAGACAAGTAGTTATACCTACTATTAATGATAATTTTGAATACATGGAAAAACTAAAAAATTATATTGATCAATTTAACTATGAAAAAGTAGAATTACTTCCATATCATTCCCATGCTGTATCTAAATATGAAAAATTAAAAATACCATATTATCTTGAAAATATCAAAGATTTAAGTATGAATGATATAAAAAAATTTCAAACTATGTTTGATTAATAAAATACGTTTTCTCATGTAAAAATACATCAAAAATTTAGAAATATATTCATTAAAATATGAATATGTTTTTTTTTGCAAAAAAATGCGAAATTTTATTGCAATATCAAATAATCTAATATATAATATAAAACCATAATCGCTAAAAAAGGGGGATGAACTATGGAAAGTGTTAGAAGAGTAATAATGTCTGTATTTTCTATTTTATTATTCATTGGATTTGCAACATGCGCTGTTTATATGTTCATGCTATTTGATGAACTAGAGGCAAAAACAAGACTGGCTACTCATTCACTAGATAATAATAATATTATATTTACATTACCAAGTAGATGGGAAGTGTCGTCATACAGCGATGAATCGTTATCATTTTTTAATAACGATGCCATAATGGAAATGAAAGTATATAAAAAATCTGGGTTAGAATTAGTTCATGCTTCAGATTTATTAAGTTTAAAAGTTGAAGAAAAATTAGAAAATGTTGATAGTCATAGACTGTCAGAAGATTTTGGTGCCAAACATATTCATGATAGAATTATACATTCTAAACTATATACCGTGGAAAAAAACAATATGCAAACACAATATCATTTCACAGTAATGGAATTAATTGGTAGTGAAACTTATATATTCGTATTATACGAAGCAAGAGTATCTGCTATGAGATATCATTTAAATAATATTAATAGAATGCTACGCCGCATTCAGTGGAATGGAGAAGAAATCGATTTGGCTATGTTCTAATCTTTTTCTTTTTTTTACTCACAATAAAGTAGGTGAATTATGAAAGTATTACTATATACTGAAGGATTATCAGCAATTAGTAAATCAGGGCTAGGTAAATCAATTAGACATCAAATGAAAGCTCTTGATAGTACTAAAATAACTTATACAACTAATACAAAAGATGAATATGATATAATTCATGTTAATTTTTATGGGCCTAAATCATATTTTATTGCCCGCAAAGCTCGTAAAATGGGTAAAAAAGTAATATATCATGCTCATTCAACCGAAGAAGATTTTAAGAACTCATTTAAGTTTAGTAATTTTTTTGCACCTTTATTTAAAAGATGGATTATTAAATGTTATAAACTAGGAGATCAAATAATCACTCCTACAGAATATTCTAAAAGAATATTAGAAGGATACAAACTTAATCGTCCAATAAAGGTTATAAGTAACGGTATTGAAACTAGTTTTTTTGAAAAAGATACAAAAGCGGGACAAGAATTTAGAAAAAAATATGGTTATAAAAAAACTGATAAAGTAATTGTAGGTATTGGATTATACATCAAAAGAAAAGGAATACTTGATTTTGTTGAACTTGCCAAAAGACTACCTAAATATAAATTTATATGGTTTGGTTACAGTCCACTTTGGGCATCGCCAAAAGAGATAAAAGAAGCTATAAAAACAGATTTACCTAACCTACACTTTGCAGGATACGTAGATTCATCGGAAATAAAAAGTGCTTTAAGTGGAGCAAATTTATACCTGTTCCCAACATATGAAGAAACTGAGGGAATGCCTCTAATAGAGGCCTTAACATCTAAAATACCAACACTAATACGAGATATTCCCGTATTTGAGGAATATGAGGATAAAAAGGTAGTATATAAAGCTAAAGATATTGATGACTTTGAGAAAAAAATCAAATTAATAATGACAAGAAAACTGCCTAGATTAACTGATAAAGGTTATCGTGCTGCCAAGAAAAAGGATTTAAAAAACGTAGGTAAAGAACTTGCCAAAACATATACAGAAGTATTAGGCACTCAAAAAATAACTAAACCTAAAAAAACTAAAGAAAAAAAAGAGATCGTTGTAAATGAAAAGAAACCTTTTAATAGGCTATGGTATTTAATTCCTGTACTTGTTCTAATAGCAGGAATTACATTAATACTTACAACAAGAGAAAAACCATTAGAAGAATTTAGAAAAACATTTAACTTCTTTGATACAGAAATTGATGTTAGAATATATACAAGAACTGAATCAAAAGCCAAGAAAGCTTTTGATGAAATATATACTATCTATTCAGAATATGATCAACTAGTAAATAGAGAATCTGGAGAATTATACTATATTAGAACTAATACATCTAGTGACTCAGTTTTAACAATTGATCACAGATTATATGAGATGTTAGAGTTTGGTATTGAATGGTATGAAATAAGTAATGGTTTATTTAATATCAATATGGGTAATGTAACTGATGTATGGAATTCACATAGATCTAAAAACACTATTCCTACTCGCAGTGAATTACAAAATGCTGGTAGTATATCTATTACTGATATTGAATTACTTGGCAATAATCAAATTAGAAATACTAGACCAAATATTGATTTAACACTATTAGTTAGAAGTTTTGCTACAAATACTGTTGGAGAGCATTTAACTGATATGGGGATAACTGCATTTTTAATTAATGCAGGTGGGACGGTTGTATTAGGAGACCATTTTGAAACTAATGGCCTCTATATTATTAGTATTGCAAGTCCATTTAAAGATGAAGAAATAATCTCACTGGGAACATTATTTGCAACTAATCATTCTATTTCAAGTAGTGGAATGTATCAAAATTATTTTGAATATAATAATCATGCATATGGACATATAATTAATCCTAAAACATTATTTCCATCAGAATATATGATTAGTGTAACAGTAATCGCCGCAGATAGTCCTACTGCAGCAGCTATGTCAGCAACACTATTTTCAATGCCTAGAGCTGAGGGAATAGAACTAGTTGAATCTATAGATGGAATAGAAGCTTTATGGTCATTCATTGATTCAGAAGGGAAACATATAAAGAGGTTTTCAACAAACTGGAATGATAGGCATAGGTAGCAAATAAAATAAGGCATAAACGCCTTTTTTATTGAATAAATATATTTAATTTGATATAATTAATGATGTAGAAAATGGTGTATAAAAAATGTACTTAAAGAAAATCATCGCGCAAGGTTTTAAATCTTTCGCTGATAACACAATTATTGATCTTGAAAATAATATTACTGGTATTGTTGGACCTAATGGTAGTGGAAAAAGCAATGTTGTAGACGCTATTAGATGGGTACTAGGTGAACAATCTAGCAAGGCCCTACGTGGTGATGGTTCAATGACGGACATCATTTTTTCAGGAAGCAAAAGTAGAAATGAAGCTGGTGTATCATCAGTTAGTTTAGTGTTTGACAATACCGATAGACATCTTGACGTTGAATTTGATGAGGTAGTAATTAAAAGAAAACTATATAAAGATGGGACCAATGAGATATCAATAAATGATGAAAAAGTTAGATATAAAGATGTAAGCAATCTATTTATAGATAGTGGAGCAGGAAAAGAATCGTTCAATGTAATCGAACAGGGTAAAATTGATGAAATATTAAGTAATAAACCAAGCGATAGGCGAACAATCTTTGAAGAAGCTGCTGGAGTATTAAAATACAAAAAAAGAAAAGATGAAGCTTTAAGAAAACTAGAAAAAACACATAACAACATGAATAGAGTAAACGATATTATAAAAGAACTTGAAGTACAAGTTGAACCTCTTAGAGAACAAAAAATTAAAGCCTTAGAATACTTTGAATTATCAGAAGACCTTAAAAAACTAGAAATAGCGTTTATCACTCATGATATTACAACTATTAATAATAAGTTTCAAGAAAATAAAAAGAAAATTGAACTATTAAATGATGAAATATCACTTATTAGTACAAATAATTCAAAACATGAAGCTAAAATTGAAGAATATAAAGTAGAACTTCAAACTATTATGAGTAGAATATCTGATTCACATCAAGAATTATTAAAAGTAACAGAACAAGCTGAAAAAATAAATAGTCAAAAAGAAATAATATTAGAAAGAAAAACATATCAAACGGATGACATAAAACTACATAATAATATATTAGAATTAAAAGAGACCGAGTTAAGTCTGATGCGAGAGTTAACAACATGCGAAAGTGAAATAGATAAAATATTAGAAGAAAATGTTGTTTTAACTGACTCTTCGTATAAAAAACAAGATGAATTAAATAACCAAAAAAATGATAAGGCAAATATTGAAAGTAAATTAACATCTGCAATTAGAGAAGAAAAGGTTCTAGCAATTAACATTGAAATGACAAAAAACAATATTGAAACTAACGCTTCACTTCCATTTGCCGTTAGAAATGTCCTAAACAATCCAAAACTTAAAGGAATACATAATACAATAGGAAAATCTATTGAGACAGATGAAAAATATTTACGAGCTATTGATACAGTATTAGGTGCTGCTAGTCATAATATAATTGTTGATAATGAAAAAAGCGCAACTGACGCCATTAACTATTTAAAAAACAATAATGCTGGACGTGCTACATTCTTTCCAATTTCAGTAATTAAAGAAAGATATGTCGATGAAAAAATACTCGATAATATAAAAAACGAAAACGGATTCATAGATGTTGCTGCTAATTTAGTTACTTACAATGAAATATACAAAAACATAATTAAAAATCAATTAGGTCATATTCTTGTAGTTGATGATTTAGCTTCAGCAAATAAAATAAGTAAAAAAATTGAATACAAAAATCGTATTGTAACTTTAGATGGAGAAATAATTCATGTAGGTGGATCATTAACTGGTGGTGGCACCAATAATAAAAAACCAGTAAATGAAAAATATGAATTAGAAAAATTGATTAGTGAACATCAAGCTCTTGAATTAACAATACGTGACTATGAAGAAAAAATAAATACATTCGATAAAACAATTAAATCTCTAGAAGATGAGTTGTTTATATTAAACAAAGATGTATTAATCAAAGAAGAAGTTTTAAATGACAGAAACAAAAGAATTAATGATTTACAAGAAAAATTAGAAAACACTAAGAAAACTATTAGTGGTACAAATAATATTTTAGAGAACTCATTAGATCAAGAAGAAGAACAAATATTAAAAGAATATTATGAAGCCTTATCAAAAAAAGATAAAATAGTTTCTGAAATTGATGGATTAACTAACGATAAAGCAAGAGTAACAAATGAATTAGAAACATTTGAACATTCAGTTAAAAAAGATAATTCATTGTATACTGCAAAAAATCAAGAACTAAAAGATGTTGAAATAGACGTGAACCGTAGTGATGTAAAATTAGATAATCTACTTAATACTTTAAGTGAAGAATATAATATGACCTATGAGTATGCTGTAAATAATTATTCACTTGAAATTGATCCAACTGTTGCTCGCAGTAAAGTTTTATCATACAAAAGAAGAATTAATGAATTAGGACCAATTAATGCTACCGCACCAGAAGAATATGACAGAATCAGTGGCAGATATGAATTCTTAATTATGCAACATCAAGATCTAATAGAAGCTGAAAATACCTTGTTAGAAATAATAGGGGAAATGGATAAAATAATGGAAATAAATTTCAAAAATACTTTTCAAATTATTAATGAAAATTTTATCGTAACTTTTAAAGAATTATTTAAAGGCGGTTCAGCAAGTTTAAAATTAACTGATCCAAACAATTTATTAGAAACAGGTATTGAAATTATCGCGTCACCACCTGGTAAGACATTAAAAAGCACTTCTTTACTTAGTGGAGGAGAAAAAACATTAACAGCCATATGCTTGTTATTTGCTATTTTAAAATCAAGACCTGTACCATTTTGTGTCTTAGATGAGGTTGAAGCGGCACTGGATGAAGTTAATGTTGAATCATTTGGAGAATATATCCAAAAGTTTAAAAAACAAACTCAGTTTTTAATTATTACTCACAAGAAAAAGACAATGGAATATGTTGATACATTATATGGAATTACTATGCAAGAAAGTGGAGTAAGTAAACTAGTTAGTGTTAAACTAGAAGAAATAGAGAGCAATAAAAAGTAGGTGAGAAATGAACTATTTAGTATACGGTGAAGATTCGTTTTTACTCGAACATGAAATAGATCAAATCATAAAAAAACATAGTATCGAAGAAATGAGTATTGCTAAGTTTGACTTATCTATTCATTCACTTAAAATAGTTTTAGAAGATTTATCAACTATTTCACTTTTTGATGAAAAAAAATTAGTAATCGCTTCTAATGCACTATTTTTTAATAGAGGTAAATTAGATGATGATATTGAATTGTTAGAGGCATATTTAAATAATCCTAATCCAGAGTCAATTTTAATTTTTGTTAATCCTAATCCTACTATTGATAATACCAAAAAAATAACAAAACTAATCAAGACGAAAGGTGAAGTAATCGAACCATCTGATTTAAGTACTAACAAAATTGTTTCCTCTTTATTTAAAGGATATCAAATAGATGAAAATACAATTAATCATTTGATAGAAACCGTAGGGGACAATCTATCTATGTTAGAACCAGAAATCAATAAGCTAAAAACATATAAATCAGATGAATTAGTAATTACAACTGATGATATTAAAGAATTATCTACTAATAATATAGATACCGATATATTTAAATTTATCGATCATATAATTAGTAAGGAAAAAAACATTTCTTTACCAATTTATGAAGAGATGATTAAAATGGGTGAAGAACCAATAAAAATTATTGCCTTACTTGCAAGTAAACTACGATTGATGTATCAAGCAACTGAACTTACAACATCTGGATACTCACAACAAGATATCTCAAATACATTAGGAGTACATATATATCCAGTTAAACTCGCTATAAATGCTGGTTTAAAGTATGATACAACACTACTACTTAAATACATGAGGGAATTATCAGAATTAGATATCCAAATTAAAACCGGTAAAGTTAATCCTGTGTTAGGTTTAGAACTATTTATATTAAATGTTTAAATGTTGCAATTCGCTTAAAGTATGATAAAATATAAATTACTTAAAACGAGGAGGGTTTTGAACATGAAAATGTTATTTCATAATGGTAAAATTAATGAAGATAGTAAAAGAGTAGGAATAGGCAAAATACATTTTAGTACAAATGGAATGGACGTGCTCGATTCTTTTGCTCATTCACTATGGTATATAAGTGGAGTTTTAGGAGCTTATGACATAGAACACTATAAAAAGATTAATGATAAAGATATGTTTTTCTTTTATCAAACTATGAAATTTAGTCCACAAACATATAGAGTAGCCGACAAAGTATCAATAGTTACTGCATTAGATGCAATAATGTCTGATAATCTTGAAAATGTTGTCAACTTTGAGCATACAATGATTAAAGAAGCTGCCGAAGGAACGGAACTAAATGCCGCAATGGGGATAGAAAGCGACTTTAAGACTTACGTAGACGAAACAATTTTTTGGGATACCTTGAATAATTTTGTTATTATAATTGGTAAAGACCAATTGGAAAAATTTGCATACGCCTTAGAAGAAGAAAGACATAAAAACTATTTATTTGCATTTCCTAACCGTAAAATAGAAGATTTTATTAGCGATGAAAATATGCATGGAACAGTAAAACAAATGATAAAGGTTGCTAAACAAGATAAATAAAAATGACTATTAACTAGTCATTTTTTCTATACTATCATTTACTGTCTTTAAATTTTTTTCATACTGACTTGATTCTTTTGGAACATAGTACTTTTTATTTTTAATCTTATCGGGTAAATATTGTTGCTTTACTATATTGTGAGGATAATCATGAGGATACTTATAATCAGGTGACGTTGTTTTAATGTGATTTGGAACATTACCAGTTGAACCTGTCCTAATATCGTCTAAAGCAGCATCAATCGCTAGTATCGCGCTATTTGACTTAGGAGATAGGGCTAAATCAATAACCATCACACTAAGCGGTATTCTAGCTTCTGGAAGACCTAACATCTCACATATATTAATTACAGCGTCCACTCTAGGTCCCATAGAAGGATTCGCCATACCAATATCCTCATAAGCTATAACGCTCATTCTTCTATATATACTATCTAAATCTTCAGCCTCTATTAATCTAGCCAAATAATGAATAGCGGCATTAACATCAGAGCCTCTAATACTTTTTTGAAAAGCACTTAATACATCATAGTGACCATCTTCATTTTTATCATGAAAGAATACTGGTTTACTATTAATACTCTTTACTAATTTAACATCTACTTTTTTATTTTTAGTTGAAAAGTACGCTACCTCTAATAAATTATATGCATTCCTTATGTCGCCACTACTTAAACCCGCTATTAAATCAATAGTATCGGAATCTATCTTAATTTTAGGTAAATATTCACTCTTACAAGCATTATTTACTCCAATCTTAATATCTTCTAATGTTAATTCTTTAAGTTCAAATATTTGACATCTACTTCTAATGGCAGGATTAATCTTATGATATGGATTAGAAGTTGTCATACCAATTAGAGTAATTAAACCGCTCTCTAAATGAGGTAAAAGTAAATCTTGCTTATCTTTATTTAATCTATGAATTTCATCCATTAAAACAACTAAACCTTTATACATTTTTGCTTCTTCAACAACAACATCAAAATCATGTTTATTATTAATAGTTGCATTTAATGATCTATATTGAAGTCCCAGTTCATTTACAATAGCAAGGGCAATTGTTGTTTTACCAATACCAGGTTTACCATATAAAATCATCGAAAAAAGTTTCTTATTAGAAACAAGATTAGTTAATACCTTATTTTTACCCAATAAATGTGTTTGACCAAGAACCTCACTAATATACCTTGGTCTCATTTTTACTGCTAATGGTTCATTCATAATATCACCATCTATATTTTATCACATTTGACTTATTTATGTTATAATTATAATAGGTGAAACTATGGAAGATATAGAAATAAAATCAGGCTCAGTTACATTCATCAAACCTGTTAATAATAAAAATTTAGATGATATAAAAAAAGCCGGAACAAAAATAAAAACAATTATTTTTGGAAAAGGTGCACTAAATAGTATCAGAGGTGTAATAGAAGATCTGAGCAATGATAATATAGAATATCAAATTGTATTAGATAACAATAAGCAATATGATATTAATAGTTTTATAAAGTTACAACAGTTATCACCTAAAATTTTTATTTGTCATGACTTTGAAATAGTATCTATAGCAGAGTATGTTGAATATCAAAAGAAACTCAATAATTTGTTAGAACCAATTAAAGATTTAGAGTTATCTCCACTGGAAAAATATCTATTTGTATATAAAACAGCTGCTCAATTTAGAAAATATAAAGAAAATGAAGATGATAAGAATAATGCACGCAAGTTGAGTAAATTATTTAAAGAAGATAATACCGATATTGTATGTGTTGGATTTGCATCAATCTTAAAGGCATTATGTATAAAACTAGGTATTTATTGTGATTATACTGGCTTAAAGGTTAATACTGTATATGGAAGAACAGACGAAGAACGAGAATTAGATATAAATGAATATAGAGCAAAACTAAATAGAGCCAGAGAAACTATTTTAACATCGTGGAAAGATAGTGATGAAGTGTCTAAAGATTTAGAAGCAACATTACAAGATGAATTAGAATTATGTAGTCGCGATATTAATAGTTTAATTAGAATTTCCTTAAACTCTGAAAAACCACAAAGTAATTTAAATGGAGAAAATGATAAACACGCTTTACTTGCTATGGTAGATAATTCAGATATTGATAATGAAATCGAAAGACTTGTAACTTCTACTTTTCCTACTATTGTAGGACATGGTAGAAATATAATATATATTAAAGATGATAAATATAATATCGATGGTATATATCTAGCAGATGCTACTTGGGATAATTACTTGGAACATGAAATATATGTCCACGCATTAATGACTCCATATGAAGCTGACAATCATAAAACAGCTAATTACAGAAGTTATGATGTGGCAGCTAATTTATTAACTGCTCAAAGTTATAAAGAATTTATCGAACTGCTATATATTGATTTTAGAGCTAAAGACACAAAAAATGGTAATTTTCTTGATTTAATTTTAACTTTTAATAAAGCGTTTCCAGAGTTCAAAGAACGAATTAAACAATTTCCAAGTTATTTAAAATTTCAAATAGAAAAAGAGCCAAAAAAAGAAGATTTTAGAAATTTATTCTTAGATGATGAACTATTGCAAATGATATTTAATGAGGTTTATTCTAAAGCAAATAATATCATTTCTGGTCAAACTATTGTTGATGCCGCTATGAATTTAAATAATGTTCTTAATCCAAATCAAAAACAAATTGATAGAGATAAAACAAGATTTAAGTTAATTAGAGGTAATCGTCATATATATGAAAAGACCTTCCCAACAGTCTTTATTGAAAAAAGCACTGGTACAACTATTAGAGCTAATGAATTTAATAAATACAATATCATAGACAATTTTTATGTTGATAAAGATAATAAAATTTGGTTTAATGAACAAGAATATCTTGATAGTTTAAATAAGAAAGAAGAACCAAAAGAAGAAAAACCTACTAATTATATTCGTCATTTAGATAATGAATTATATGTACAAAACACTGATGAGGAATTTGAAGAGGGGCATATAAGAAGATGATGTATCAAATATCAAATTTTAGATCTTATTTATTAATTGAAAAGAAGTATAGTAAAAATACTATCGAATCCTATATACGAGATTTAACAAAATTTAATGAATACATAAATAAAGATATCTCAAATATTAATGAAGAAGATATAAGAAGTTTTATAAAATATTTATCAAAGGAAAATTTGAGTGATAAAAGTATTAGTAGAGTTATCTCATGTTTAAAATCATTTTATAAATTTTTATTAATCGAAAGAGAAATAAAAAAGAATCCAATGGAAAATATCGAGATTCCAAAAACTCGTAAATCACTACCAAAAGCTTTAACTGAAGATGAAGTTAATAGAATACTCGATGTACCTTTAATAGATGAATTCAGTTATAGAAATAAGGCAATGTTAGAGCTATTGTACGCTACAGGGCTTCGTGTAACTGAGTTAATTGAACTAACAACTAAAGATGTCGATTTAAATAACGCAACTCTTAGAACAATAGGAAAGGGTAGTAAAGAGCGAATAATTCCAATTGGTGATTATGCGCTTAAGTATTTACAAATATATTTATCTGAATATAGAAATGCACTTTTAAAAAAAGAAAGACATGACTATTTATTTGTTAATCATCATGGTAAAAAAATGTCGAGACAAGGTTTCTTTAAAATAGTTAAAAAAATAGCCCTAACAGCAGGAATAAAAAAGGATATCTCACCACATACATTAAGACATTCTTTTGCAACACATTTATTAAATCATGGTGCTGACCTACAGAGTATTCAAGAATTGTTAGGTCATAGTGATATATCTACAACACAAATATATACATTTATATCAACTGAGAAATTACAAAAAAATTATCAAGAATTTCACCCACATGGGAAATAGGAGGAAACATGAATTTAGAAAGAATTAAAGAATCAATATTTAGAGAATATGATATTAGAGGAATCTGGAATGATGAAATTACCGTTAACGGGGCATATACACTAGGACGTAGTTTCGGTAGTTATATTGATAAGATGGGAGACAATAATTTTATCGTTGGATATGATAATCGTGTATCATCACCGATTATACATGATGCATTAATTAAAGGACTTATGGAAAGTGGCGCGAATGTAATAGATTTAGGACTTGTTACCACACCTATGTATTATTATGCAAAGTTAATATATAAAATAACTAGCGGTGTTATGATTACAGCAAGTCATAATCCAAAAGAATATAATGGATTCAAGTTTTCATTTTCTACTGCTGGTAATGCTTGTGGACAGGAAATATATGATTTTAGAGACTTCACAAATAGTTTAAATTTTATAGAGAAACAAGGTTCAGTCAAAACTTTAGATATTAGACCAGAATATTTACCTGATGTTAAAAGAAGTATAGAGTTTGGTCATAGAAGACCTAAAGTAGTAATTGATTGTGGAAATGGAACTGGGTCAATAATAATTCATGATATGATGAAAATGTTTGATTGTGATTATGATTTACTTTATTGTGAATCAGATCCAAATTTTCCAAATCATCATCCAGATCCATCTGTTGCAAAGAATATGGTTGATTTAGGCAATAGAGTTAAGGAACTTGGTTATGACTTTGGAATTGGCATTGATGGAGATGGAGATAGAGTAGGTATCGTTGATGAAAATGGTAATATGATTTTAAACGATCTTATGATGATAATTGTATGGAGACATTTAAGTCCAGTATTAAAGAAAAGAAAAGCTATCTATGATGTTAAATGTTCTAAATCTTTAATTGATGAATTAGAAAATTTAGGAATTGAACATGAAATGTATCGTACTGGTAATTCTTATATGAATTTAAAAATACATCAATCAGGTGTAGACTTTAGCGGGGAATATTCTGGTCATATATGGTTTTTAGATAAATGGCATGGAACTGATGATGGTATTTATGGTGGTCTTAGACTAATTGAACTTGTTTCAAAAACAGATAAGAAGGTTAGTGAACTTTTAGAGGGTATTAATAAATACTATTCAACTGAGGAAATTAAAATACACACTCCAGATGAAATAAAGTTTGAAGTTGTAGATAAAATAAAAGAGTACTGTACTTCTAAAGGTTATAAAATGATTACAGTAGATGGCGTCAGAGTATGCTTTGATGATTCTTGGGCACTTGTAAGATGTTCTAATACTGGTCCAAATATCACTATAAGATTTGAAGCAAAAACCGAAGAGAGACTTGCTGAAATAAACAAAGAGTTTACAGATGTGTTAAATCTGTATATGAATATTTAAGTATTTATGGTATACTATTATTGTAAAAATAAGGAGGATAAGATGAAACGTTTTATCAAAAGTAAGAAAAAAAATGCAAAGGGGATAACCCTTGTTGAATTATTAGTAGTTCTAGTAATTTTAGCACTATTAATATTATTAATTGGTTCTACAATAGTTAGACTTATAGACCGTTCAGAATTAGTAATGACTCAAGTACAAGAAGATGAACTGCTATCTGCTGCTGAAAGATGGATGGTTGCTAATATGGATCTATTTGATGATGACGATGGACAAGTAGAAACATTCGGACTAGACATAGTATTTATCATTGATGTTTCTGGTAGTATGATGTGGAGTTTATTTCATGATCGTGCCCCAGCAACTAATGCAACACCGCCTGAACAAGCACATATGATCAACACTAGAGTATGGGCTACAATGGAAGCCATGAATATAGCGCTTGAAACAATATGTGGTAGTGATTATAATTGTCAACATACTCCTCATAGAGTTAGTTACGTGTATTATGGAGCAGGTATTACTAGATCATCTGCATTATCGCATACTACACAACGTATCACGCTAGTAAATGGTGAAGCGTCAACGACACCACTTGCTCCAACCGCAAGTTCAGGTACTAACACTTTCTTTCGTTTTGCTCCAGGAACAACAGGTACAGCGCGTGTAAATGGCTCAACAAATATTCAAGCCGGAATAACAACTGCAACAAATATATTACGCAGTAGTAATATGACAACACAGAGAATACCAGTTATAATTTTAATGACTGATGGGGAAGCGAATTTTTCTAGAAATATGGGTTGTACTAGACCTTTAACAATTGCCAATTGTTCTACTCCTTGGACAGTAGGTGGCGAAAACAATGCTACCGCAACAACTGCTATTAGAACTATGCAAAGTGGTGTTCTTGCAAGACAAGCAATTCAAGCCACATACGAAGGTAGAGGGTTTATCTATAGTGTTGTATTAAGCCAAAGAGAACCTTGGACAAGATTTGTGTTAAATCCATCTAGAGAGTCTTTTATGGCTTTAACTGGTGGTGGTGCTGCATTAAACAATAATGTTAGATCTGAAACCTTATCATTTTGGGGTTTAAGCAGTAATGCCGACTATACAGGACAATTTCAATATGTTGATAGAGCGTTTACTGCTCTAAATATTGATGAACTTAGAAATGCATTTAATATAATTGCTCAAGAGATTAGAGAAGCAACACAATTTAAAGGGATGTGTGTAACAGTTGAACGTATTCTTCAAGATGGTTTCATTCCTGCAGATTTAAAATTACCAAACAACAGCAAAGATAATGATGTTATTTGGATTGGTCAGAATGTGGAATTTAACCAATGGACTCATCGCTTAATTACAAACTTTTGGGCTTTACCGGTTGACCGACAAAATGAATATTGTCCAATAGTTTTGGAAGCTTAAAAGAGGGAGGCTTAAAGTGAATAATAAAATAAAAATACTTATTGTCATCCTTTTACTGGCTATTATAGCGGTTTTCTTCATTTTACGAAATAAGTTAAATGATGATACCCCAAAAGAAATAGACGCAAATAGTGATGATGTTACAAGTTTAGTGTATCCAACAATTACAACATGGCATGGCCAATTTCCTTGGTTCTATGATGAATTTACGGTAGAAGACTTAAAAAGATCAACTTTAATGCATATCGCTGCTACTAGGTTTTTTGAAGATCATGAATCGCTAAGAAGTGGTGAGCACAACAATACATCAGTATGGTGGATATCAGCTAATGAATTAGAAAGTAATTTTAGAAGAATTTTTGGACCTGATATTCCATTTCAAAATTCAAACATTAATTCATCTGATATACATTGTTTCGAATTGGATGTGTTTGTCTCCACAGAAAATGCATATCCTTTTAACAGCAGATGTGGGCGTGCTAGTATTAAACCATTTGTGATTAAAGAATTAGTTAAAGCAACCGAGCAAGGAGACTATAGACATACATATTTTAATGTTCTAAGATGGGCAGATGATGCAACAATTGTAAATCTCGATGAGGACAATGGAATATTTGGACCACTAGGGATTTATATAGTAGATAAAAATGGAGACATTACAAGTAAACAATCTGAAGCAGAAGTAAGGCTTGCATTTAATAATGGTACTCACGATTTATATAGATTTACATTTAAAAAACAATCTGATGGTAAATTCTATATTCACAGTGGAAATTGGGTTGAATAAGAAGGGAACAAATTATGGAAGAAATGTTAGATAAAATTAATGAAACATTCGATAACTGCATGATTAACGCTAGTGAAGAAACACAATTACAACTTAAAATAATTAAAACAAATATAAATTCAATTGTAACTAGTTATATGCCAACTAAGGATAATAATGAAGAAACAGTGCAAATAAATACTAATGAAGTAACTAATGTTCCATCAGCTGGTAAAAAAATACTTATTGTTGATGATTCAAGTATAGTTAGAAATTATTTGCAAAAGATATTAGAAACTGATTATGTAGTTGAACTTGCTGATGATGGAGAACAAGCTATTAACTATTTAGAAAATATCGAAGAAGATAGTTTAAGCTTAATCCTATTAGACTTAATGATGCCTAATGTAGATGGATTTGGTGTTCTAAATTATATATCTTCTAAGGATATGAAAGTACCAATAATCATTATTAGTGGTGATACATCACAAGATACAATACAAAAAGCATTCAGTTATAAAGTAGCAGATATGATAGAAAAACCATTCGATGCTAGAACAATACAATCTAAAATATCTAATGTAATGTAAACAAGGCACTATTAAGTGCTTTTTTTATTTAGTTATATAATTAAAATAATCGCTTATTTTGATTGACTTTACATCTATATTTGATATAATACTCAACAGTGAAGGGGGAAAAATCCATATGAGAATAGGTATATCACTAGAAGCTTATTTAACTGACATTGGTAGATATAAATTGTCAACAGAAAATGTAGGAACAGAAATAAGTGATTTGCATCTTGTTGAAAACCTTGATTTGAGAAAATCTAAAGGCAAAATAGCGCTTCGAAGCTATTTAAAACTATTATTCTCTAAATCAATTGAAAATGACATAAAGGAATATATAAAATATTTAAAAGAACAAGGTGATAATATATATATTGTCACTAGACAAAGTTCAATGGATAATAATACTAGAGCAAAACTAAAAAAGTTCATAATCGAGCAATATCTAAATGCAAATAATATACAATACGAAAGTATTGTTTTCGGTGGTAGTGACAATATTATTGATGTTTGCGAAAGAAATGATATCGACGTATATTTGCAAAATGGAAACATGTTTCAATTACTACCAAAGAGAAATAAATTGAGTCATGTTGAAAAAGAAAATCTAATAAACGAATTAAATAAAATAAGAGAAGAATTAAATAAAAAAGAAACAAAGAGTAATTTAACTGGAATTCCTTCAGTTGATAAAATTTATGAACAACACTATACTATGAAAGAAAAAACATATAAAACACCAAAAATGTCTATGTATCAATATATATATGCGAAAAATGTTGATCATCTAGATGAAGTAGGAATAAAATATTTTGAAAACGAAATTACTTACAGAGAAATGTTTCAAAAAATAGATGACTGTGCTAAATCTTTATTGATATCAGGAATAGGAAAAGGTACGATCGTTACTGTAGCTATGCCAAATACTCCTGAAGCAGTAATTATATTTTATGCTCTTAATAAAATTGGCGCAATAGCACATATGGTAGATCCTAGAAAATCTGCCGAAGAATTGAAAAGTAAAATTAATCAAGTAGGATCAACTATGTTATTCTTTATTGATGCT
>Ga0123353_10000554_pt1 | contig 45971 bp, 37 predicted proteins | sample TergutLab28metaG_3_FD_92763 | JGI IMG/M metagenome (GOLD analysis project Ga0123353, IMG submission 92763) | Labiotermes labralis P3 segment gut microbial communities from Petit-Saut dam, French Guiana - Lab288 P3 | ecosystem: Host-associated > Arthropoda: Insects > Digestive system > Gut ... | reverse complement strand
GTCCAGTTCGTATGGAAGAATTCACCGCGCGGATAGTCAGTACGCTCATACGTGTGCGCGCCGAAGTAGTCCCGCTGGGCCTGCAATAAATTAGCCGGTAAGCGCGAACAGCGATAGCCGTCATAGTACGCCAGCGCACTGGTGAACGCCGGCGCGGGGATGCCCGCCGTCATCGCGGCGGCGCAAACCCTGCGCCAGCCGCCCTGCGCGGCGGTGAGCGCCCGCGTGAAGAAGGGGTCAAGCATCAAATTATCCAGATCGGGGGCCTTGTCGAAGGCCTCCTTTATGTTGCCCAAAAAGGTGGAGCGGATGATGCAGCCGCCGCGCCACAGCATGGCGATGCCACCGAAATCCAGGTCCCACTTGTAGGTCTCCGCCGCGGCGCGCAGCAGGGCGTAGCCTTGGGCGTAGGAGATGATCTTCGAGGCAAACAGCGCCTGCCGAATGTCCTCGATGAAGGCCACCCTGTCGCCGGTGAACGTTTCCGCCGGGCCCGTGAGGATCGCCGATGCCCGCACGCGCTCCTCTTTGATCGCGGAAAGGCAGCGCGCGTACACCGCCTCGCCGATGAGCGTGAGCGGGATGCCCTCGTCCAGGGAGGCGATGGAGGTCCACTTGCCTGTGCCCTTCTGCCCGGCGGTGTCGAGGATATTCTCCACGATGGGGGAGCCGTCCTCGTCCCTGTAGGCCAGGATGTCCCGGGTGATTTCGATCAGGTAGCTGTCCAGCACGCCGGTGTTCCACTCGCTGAAGACCGCGTGCATCTCGTCCGCGCTGAGGCCCAGGTACTCCTTCATGAGGAAATACGCCTCGCAGATCAGCTGCATGTCGCCGTATTCGATGCCGTTGTGCACCATCTTCACAAAGTGGCCCGCGCCGTCGCTGCCCACCCAGTCGCAGCACGGAATGTCGTTGTTCTTCCCGACCTTCGCGGCGATGGCCTGGAAGATGGGCTTCACGTGCGGCCACGCGGCAGGCGAGCCGCCGGGCATGATGGCCGGGCCCTTCAGCGCGCCCTCCTCGCCGCCGGAGACCCCCGTGCCGATGTACAGCAGGCCCTTGCTCTCCACATATTTTGTGCGGCGGATGGTGTCCGGGAAGTGCGAATTGCCGCCGTCGATGAGAATGTCCCCTTCGCTGAGGTAGGGGATCAGGGTCTCGATGAAGTCGTCCACGGGCTTGCCCGCCTTCACCATGAGCATGATCCGCCGGGGCGCCTTCAGGCCGTCAACGAGGTCCTGGATGGAGTATGCGCCGGTAATGTTCCTGCCCTTGGCCCTGCCCTCGAGGAAGTCCGTGACCTTCTGCGTGGTACGGTTGTAGACGCACACGCTGAAGCCCTTGCTCTCCATGTTCATGACGAGGTTTTCCCCCATCACCGCCAGGCCGATCAGGCCGATGTCCGCTTTGGTCATGATTTCTCTCCTCATGCTTAATTTAGATCAGTTGTTCAAGAATAAATTTATACGCTTTGACGGCATCAGCATCCTTAGCGAAGCTTAAGGAATAAGCATTTCCAGCAACCAGCGTTATTCCTATCACAGCAGCAGCGACTAACCCTCTTGAGCGCAGGCGAATACTAACGCTTTGAATATGCTTGTAAAGAATGCTTGTGCAATTACCCGACATGGCATCAATGCTTATAATGCGTTTATCTGTACAGTAGCAATCAGGATTATACCCAGAGGTAAAACACACAACATTTTCGGTTGAGAACAATAAATCATGATTCGTTTTTGGGATATAGACGGCCATGTCAAACCTCCTTTCAAATTTATCTCTTCACCCTCGCGTTCCCCTGGTAGATACTCCACACCATCTCCTCGTCCGCGGGGGTGGCGTAGTCCTCCAGGCTCGTCACCGCCAGCGCGCCGCTGCCCCAGGCGAAGCCCGTGCAGTCCGCCGGGCTCCAGTCCTTGAGTACTCCGTACAGCAGCCCGCCCACAAAGCCGTCGCCGCCTCCGATGCGGTCGAGAATCTGGATAGGCCGCGGCTCGATGACCGTCCATTCGTCGCCGAAGGACGTGATCGCCCCCCACAGGTGTTCGCCCACGGAGACAACCTGCCGCAGCGTCGTGCCGTAGATCGAGGCCCCCGGGAAGGCCGCCTTCACCTGATTGATCATGTCTTTAAATCCGTCGATCTGCGCGGCGAGGTCCTTCCCGCCCTCCTTCGGGCCCTCGAGCCCCAGGCACAGCTGGAAGTCCTCCTCGTTGCCCGCCAGGATATCCGCCATGCCCGCGATCTCGGTGAACACGGCCCGCAGCTCGGCCTCGCGGCCCTTCCAGAACGTCGCGCGGTAGTTCAGGTCGAAGGAGATGCGCGTGCCGTGCCGTTTCGCGGCCCGGGCCACGTCCAGGCAGAATTGGCTGCTCTCCGGCGAGAGCGCGCCCACCAGGCCCGAAAGGTGCAGGATCTGCACGCCCTGCCTGCCGAAGATGTCCTCCAGGTCGAAGTCCTTTGCGTTGAGGATGCGCCCGACCTCGCCCGCGCGGTCGTTATGAACGCGGGGCCCACGGGTGCCGCAGCCGCTGTCGGCGATGTTGAACTGGTGCCGGTAGCCCCACGGCCCGCCCTGGGGGATGTCGGGTCCGGCGTAGGCGATGTTGCGGCGGCGCAACTCGCCTTGGATGAACAGGGAGATCGGGCTGCCCGCCACGAAGTTGGTCAGCGCGAGGCCCGGTATCCCCAGCGAGGCTGAAACGTTGATCACGTTGGTCTCCGCGCTGGTGGCCTGCATGGTGAAGGTGTTGCTGGTGTGCACGGGCGCGCCGCCCGGCGGGGTGATGCGCACGCCCATGCTGGTGGGGGCCGCCACGCCGTAGCGGCAGTTTTCGCGTAAAATCATATGGAACCTCCCAAAATGTATTGACTATTTGTGATCAGTTCTGCATTCCGCAATCTCTGCATCTCGTGCTGAACCAACCCAATTTACCGCCACAATATTTACACAATCCTTGCGCACGCCGGTCCTCCTGTATCGGATACCTTGCATCCATCCGTACCAAGAGGTATTCCGTACCGCAATTTCCACATACAAACTGGTTTGCATATCCCGTGGCGACGATCCTCCCCCCGCACACGTCGCAAATCATACCCGCCATCACTGCTCTCCTTTCAATCGAGGCAGCACCGGCTTCTTAACCGCCGGTTCAAGCACTATGTTCTCAATCTTACTGTCGCGCAGTTCAAGTGCCGGTTGCAGGTTGAGCCACAGCGCGGGGCGCACGCCGCCTGCGCCGTTCACGGGGGAGCCGAAGATGGTGATGTACCCGTTTTCCAAAACGTTCGCGGAATAATATGGGAGAAAGCCCGGCGAGCGCAGCTGCCAGCCGGTCTCCTTGCCGTCGAAATATGCAACGCGGTCTTCGTCCGAGCTGAAATACTGATCCGCCTCCTCCGCCGACAACAGGAAGATTTTGTCCTTCGTGGGGTTCCCGCCGTCGATGCCGTAGTACTCGTTGTCGTCGTTGGACAGCTCCGTTTCGAGGATGGCGGCCCCCTCCTTCGGGCTGAACCGCTGCAAAAACGCGCCGTTGAGGTATTGCCGCAGGATGCAGCCCTCCCAGGTGATGCGGAAATCATCGGTGATTTCGTCGATCTCGTGGTAGGCGCGCTTTTCCACAATGTCCTTCGTGATCAGCAGCGCCCGGTTGGACTTCACAGCCAGGCAGCGCCACTCCAGCCCGCCCAGCCGCTGGGGCAGGGCTTTCAGCAGCGCCGCGGCGCGGATGTCGTTGGCGGTGATTTTTCCCCCGAGAATGTCGCCTTTCATGGTTGGCATGGTATCCCATCCTCTCCCAAAATATATTTCTCGATCACGGCCGCCACGCCGTCCTCGTCGTTGCTCAGCGTGACGTCCTGGCAAATCGCCTTGATATCCTCCGGCGCGTTGCCCATCGCCACGCTTAAGCCCGCGTATTCCAGCATGGGGACGTCGTTGTAGCCATCGCCCACGGCGATCATCTCTTCCCGGGCAATCCCGTAGGCCGCGCCGATCGCCTCCAGTGCAAGCCCCTTCGAGGCCTTCGCGTCCACGAATTCCAACAGGTACGACTGCGAGGTGTAGCAATTCACCCGGTTGCCCAAAATCCCGAGCATCTCGCCCCGCAGGCGCTTGCCGTCCTCCGGCGGGATGATCCACAGCATCTTCGTGACGCCGATGGGCCGTAGCGGCTCCATATCGGCCACCACCTGCACCTCGGCCCCAGTGATTGCCCGGTATGTGTCGATCTCCTCGTTTTCGCAGCTGATGAACAGCCGCTCCCCCGCCCAGGCCACCACGGGATACCCCCCGCTGACCCCCTGTGCGAAGATCGTCTCGGCGCAGGAAAAGTCCAGCCCCTGCGAGAACAGCCCCCGGCCTGTCTTCGCGGTGACCGCCATGGCTCCGTTGAACAGGATCAGCGGCAAATCGCAGTCAAAGTCCGTAAGATATTTTTTCATCCCCATCCTGGGCCGCCCCGTGGAGGGCACGAACAGCACGCCCCGCCCCATCGCCGCAAGGATCGCGTTTCGGGTGCGTTCCGTTATGACGGACTCGCCGTTGAGCAAGGTGCCGTCCATGTCCGTTGCAAGCAGCTTATACGTCAAAACATGCCCTCCTGCGCCCACAGACCCAGAGCGGGGTTTTCTATGAAATAGACCTCCTCGCCGCCGAGCGTGTTCCAGCCCGGCTTCAGAGCGCCCGGATTGTACTTTTCGATGGCCTCGTCCAAGGGCATATAATCGAACGCGACGCCCTCGACCTCCTCGCGGGACAGGTGCTTGGTCGCATAGGTGATCTCAAACCTGCCGTCGGATGACCCGTGGATCAGGTGTGCCGCAGCCCCCAGGTTGTTCTGCAAGTCCTCTTCGGTTTTCACCAGCTCCAGCACGCGTTGTCTGCCCACATAGCCGTATTTGCGGATGATCCGGTCATTCTCGCCGTCCTCGCCGAACATGCGCACCCCAGGGGCCAGCACAACCAGCCGCCCGCCGTCGGCCATGGCCATGCGCGTGCGGTAGACCGCCTTGTTGCCCAGCCACGTGGAGTGGAACTCGCGCCCGTCCAGCCAGACCACGCAGGTCTTCATGGGCTTCGACAGGTAGTTCAAATTGTGCTTCTGGCTCAGGGCCACGGCGCGCTCAAAGCATTCCCTCTCCTTGCCGATATACAGCCCCAGGATGCTTGTCCTCTCGTTCTCGGTGGTCGTCACGGTGAGGACGTATTCCACCGGCAGCTTCGAAATGAAATGCTCCTGCGCGTAGTCGAAGACCTTCCGCACAGGCGTCTGATCCCGCCCCATGATGCGCTCCATGCCATAGAACGCGCCCAGCATGTGCGAGCGGTTGATGAACCGGCTCCCGCCGCAGCCCACCACGATGTTTTTCGTGTAATTGGCCATGCCCACGACCTCGTGCGGCACCACCTGGCCGATGGACAGGATCAGGTCGTAGGACGGGTCGAGTAAATAATTCGATACTTCGACATCAAGGGTATTATCCATCAGCCCTTCTGATACCGCGCGCGTAAAATCCCCCGGAACCTCGCCGATCTTGCTCACATTGTTCCGCCAATCGTGCAGAAGAAAGCGCTCCTCCGGGATGCCCTCGCCGAAGAAGGCGACCTGCTGCTCCCTGGTCATCGGGGCGTGCGTTCCCAGCGCGGGCAGGATGTCCACCTGCGTGCCGCCGAGCAGTTCATAATACATCGCCGTGATGGTCCCCGCGCCGGAGTTCATGCGGGTGAAGTCCGGGGGGATCAGCAGCACCTTCTTTAGGTTCCTGCCTTGGAGGGACTGCGCAAGGATTTCTCTCAATTGCTCAAGCTCCAAGCCGCCATCTTCATTTTCAAAAAAAAGCATAACAATCACCTATTTTATTGATAACCTAATTTTAACACATCTCCGCCGAAAAATCAACGTTTTTACGTCTTGTTTTTTCCGGCGCGGGTGTGCTATAATTTTGCGGAGAGGAGGTGTCCCCATGACATCCAAGGAGCGGGTCTTCGCCGCGCTGCGCCACCAGGAGGTCGACCGCGTGCCGCGCTTCATCTGGCTGGGCAACGCCCTGAGCCACCAGCTTTCGCGTGAGAAGGGCATGGCGCCCGGCGAGCTCTCCCGCGAGTTCCTGCGCAACGACGTGATGCAGGACTGGCTCTCCATCAACGGTGGGATGGAGCGGGACGTGCCCGAGGGTACGCAGTTTACCGACGAGTGGGGCATCACGTGGCGGCGCGCCGGTGGATACAACACGCCGGTGCATCACCCTTTGGCTGACGCCGACGAGGAGCAAATCCGCGCCTACCCCTTCCCCGACCCGCTTGACCCCGCCCGCTATGCGGGCCTGGACGCCCTGCTGCGAGACTACGGCGACGAATACTTCATCGGCGCGGACGTCTCGGGCTCCATCCTCGAGCCCGCGAACCACTTGCGCGGCATGGAGAACGTGCTGATGGACATCGCTGCGGAAAGCGAAGAGGCCGAGGCCCTGTTCGATCTCTTGGCCGATTTCACGCTGCGGGTGTCCCTGGAGGCCCTGCGGCGCGGCGCGCACTGGATCTGGCTGGGCGACGACCTCGGCACCCAGCAGAACATGCTCCTGTCCCCCGAGAGCTGGCGGCGCATGCTCAAGCCCCGCATGGAGCATATCATCGGCGGCATCCGCCGGGAATACCCGGACGCCCCTGTCGCCTACCACTCCTGCGGCAGCATGAGCCAGGTGATCGGCGACCTGTGCGATCTGGGGATCGACCTGCTCAACCCCATCCAGGAGAGCGCCCACAACATGGACCACCTGGAGATCAAGGCGCAGTACGGCAGCCGGCTGTGCATGATGTGCGGCCCCGATACGCAGGGCTTCCTCATTCATGCAAAGCCGGCTGAGGTGTTCGATAAAACCCGGCAATTGATCCAGGACCTCGGCCGGGGCGGGGGATACCTCTTCGCGGTGAGCCACACCATCCAGTGCGGCACGCCCATGGAGAACATCGAGGCGATGCTGCAAGCCCTTGAGCTTTAAGCCTCCTCGTCAAATATCGTCGCCGCGATATACCGTTCGCCTTCGGGCGTGTCGTTGTAATAGTACGCGACGACAAGCTGCCCCTGGGCGTTCTCCCGCATGCGCGGGTAGCCGAGGTCCCAGCAGGCCGCGTCGTCGCGCAGAATGCGCTCGGACTCCCAGGTGCGCCCCTCGTCGTGGGAGAACCGGCACCGCAGGCCGTAGGGCTCGTCGCGGTGGCCGTAGGCAAGGCACCACGCGCCGTTTTGCATCACCACCAGGGCGGGCGGGTTGCTGCTGAAGCTGTCCGGCAGGAGCTTCTCGATGAAGCGCCAGCTCTTGCCGCCGTCGTGCGACTCGTACTGCGACATATACCACTGCCGGAAATCCAGCACGCGCTTGGTCTGCCCGCGCACCAGGCAGACCCAGTCGCCGTTCTTGCGCTGCGCCGCGGCGGGCATGATCTCCCACCCGGGCGGCTCGTCGCCCACGCAGCCCACGAGCTCCCAGTCTGCGCCGCCGTTCGATAATTTCGCGCATATTACGCGACCCTCGTCGAGGTCCTCCTTCGTCGCGGTGAGGAACACAATCATCTCGCTTGACGACTGCACGTGGTAGTCCGTGCGGGCGTTGATCCCCGTGAAGCCCAGCGAGGGGATGCTGTGCGGGCCGTGCCAGTGGTGCCCGCGGTCCAGGGAGTACAGCCACCAGGAGGGCTTGCCCGCGTCGGTGCCGGAGAGCGTGAAGCTCGCGCAGAAATCCGGGTGCGTGAAGTCGATCCCGCCGGGGCAGGGGGTGATGTCGTCCGTGGTGACGTTGCCCTTGGTCTCGTCGGTGAGGTGCTTCACCGCCGGGCGCTCGATGCGCCACTTCCTGCCGCCGTCGTAGCTGCGCGCGAAGATCATGTAGCGCTCGCAGTCGGGCACCACGCTGTGGTGGTCCTCCCAGACATGGCTGTCCTCGCAGTCCTGGAAGGAGATAAGGATCTCGTCGCCCCAGCTCCAGCCGCCGTGGTTGGCCGGCCAGCCGGCATAGCGCCCGTGCTGGCGGTAAACAGTATAATTTTCTTTCATAAATCCTCCTTACGCCGGATATGCCGTGTCCCACAGGAACTTGGTGTAGTCGTACACGCAGTCGACCTTCACCGGAACGCCCTTGCACTCGACGCCCTTGATGCTGCCGTCGAGGAACAGGTTCATTTTGCCCACCTGGTAGAGAGATTCGCACTCCATGGTCTTCGCGTTGTAGATCAGCTTGCAGGTGGAGCCGGAGAACAGCATGTAGGAGCTGGGCTCCAGGTTGACGCCCGCCAGCTTGATGATGTTGCGCGTAACGGCGTTGTCCACCAGGCCGAACACGATGCCGATGTCCTGCACCTCCATGAAGGCGGCCATGGCGTTGGGGGCGGTGGCGGCGCCCTCCTTGATGACGGCCGGGTTCTTCACGTCGACGATCACGAGGTCGATCTGCACGCGGCCGTCGCCCAGGTCCTTGATCGTCGCGCTCTTGACGTCATTCGGCGTGGCCAGGCAGACCTTGTCGTTCATCGACACGCCGAACCACCGGGTGTTGGATTTGCCGCCGGGCAGGCGTTCGCCGTTGTCGCCCGTCTTTTTTACGCGCGTGTCGACATGGGCGTTCTTCTGCGCCTCCAGCTGCCGGGTGTCGAGGATGCTCTCCAGCGCGGGCACCAGCGACTGATCGCCGCCCTTGTAGAAGTAGGTGTTGAGCATGTCCACAACGCCCGGGTTCAGGTCCTTCTCGTTGGAGATCTTCTGGTAGTCGAAGGAGTTGTAGGTGGGCTGCCGGATGGCGACGTTGTTGACCACCTCGCTGTAGAGCGCGAGGATCTCCGCCTTGCCCGTGGGCAGCACCAGGGGAGCCGCTTCCGTGGAGGAGGCGTCCACGCCCGTGGTGGTCACATCGGTGGTGGCCCCGCTTTCGTCCTCCGCCGTGGTCTCGTCCTCCGACGTGGGCTCCTCCAGGGTCGTGTCGGGGGAGGTGGTGGTGACGTCGGACGTCTCATCCTCATCGGTGTTCGCGGGCTGGTTCTTCGGGCCGCAGGCGGCAAAGAGCAGCGCCGCCGCCAGCAGCAGTGCCAGGATAGCTGCCAGTTTTTTCATGTGATTTCCTCCCTATATAAATTACCACTTGAAATCATAGAAATGATAGTCCGCGATGACCTTGGCCGAGCCAGAACCGAGGTGAACCCGCACGTCGATGATGTGGTCAAGTGAAACGCATTCGTTTGTCACGGGATTGTATTTCAGCGTTGCCGTGCCCTTGAAGGTGCAGTAGGCGTTGTCGGCGTTCAGGCCGGGGATACTCTTCGCAACATCGGTCACCTCCACGATGTCGATGACGTCAAACATCCTTCCGTGCCAGCTGGTCACGCCCTTCGGGTTCGCTTTGTCCATATACGGATCGCTTTCCGTGATCAGCGTGATTGTGATCACATAGTAGTCCCCGGATTTCACGCAGTTGGCCGATTCGATTTTGCTCGTATCCGTCAGGACGCACCCCTCCTTGAGGTCATCCGTGGGCAGCGCGAACCACTTCGGGTGGCCTCCGGCGGCGTGCGTGTCGGCGGTCGACTGCTCTTTTGTCTCAAGGAACGACTTTGCCGCCGTGCTGGCGATCCCATACAGCAGGCCGTTCATGTCCACGTTGCTCATCGTCTGCCAGTCGTTGCTGACATACTGCGGCGCTTCGGCCTTCACCTTGTTGACGACCTTTGTGTACGCCGCGAGTATCTCCGCTTTGCCCTGCGGCGGCGGCGGGGCGGTGGCGGTCGTCACGGCGGTGGAGGCGTCCTCTCCCGTAGTGGCCGCTTCGGTGGTGATCTCCTCCACTGTCGTGGTCTCGTCCTCCGACGTGGGCTCTTCAACGGTCGTGTCGGGAGCGGTGGTGGTGACGTCGGACGTCTCGTCCTCGCCGGCGTTCGTGGGCTTTTCCTTCGGGCCGCAGGCGGCGAAGAGCAGCGCCGCCGCCAGCAGCAGGGCAAGGATGGCTGTGAGCTTTTTCATAAAATACCCCTTTCGATGTATCTGTAGGGGCGGCAATTTGCCGCCCGCAGGCCAATTACCCTTTGATCCTATTCAGCATATCCTTCCAGGTCTCTGCGATCCTCGGCGCGGTCTCCGGGCCAAGGCTCACGGTCTCCTCGTAGTGCTTCCGGTTCAGGTGGTCATACGCATTGGTGAAATAGGGCCGCTCCTTGTCGACAAAGAAGTCGTTGGGCGGGATGATGTAGCCCAGCTCGTCGTCGCCCAGGCCGAACATCACCAGGTCCGGGTCTCCCGCGATCTCCAGCAGGGGCGGGGGGTTCTGGTCGGGGCCGCCATTGGCGGCGCCTTCCTCCGGGAGGTAGCCGCCGTAGGCCACCTCCGGGAACATCTCGCCCGGCACGGTGAGGATGTGCACGTCGCCGATCTCGAAGTAGCTCAGCGCGCCCTTCACCGAAAGCCCGTATTTGCCCTCCCCCGTGGCCTGCATCTTCTCGGGGAGGACCCGCAGCAGGCCCGCGATGGTGAGCAGCGTGTTCTCGCAGGGGAGGTAGAGGTCCTGGCTCATGGTGCTGATCCTCGGCTCCAGCTTGCGCTCCTCCTCCACGGACAGCGCCAGCGCCGCGATGCGCTGCCCCGCCAGCTCCGTGGAGCGCAGCTGATCATCGGGGTACTCCTCGTGGGGATAGATCAGCCCGCCGATGAGGCCATTGATGAAGATCACCTCGCCCTTTGTGGCGGCGCAGAAATCCTCGCGGAACCAGTGCACCCAGTCGGCGCTCACCAAGGTGTTGCCGCCGCCGAGCATGCCCGGGTGGGCGGCGTAGTTGACCAGGTAGACCTCGCTCCCGCCGTACCGCGGCGCGAAGCGGAAGCGCGTGAGGGTCTTGCAGAAGACGTGCGGCAGGCGGTAGTCGTCGTGGTAGCCCTCCGGCTCGTCGACCTTGCCCACGTAGAGGTCGCCCTCGTGCCGCCGCATGTGGGCCGTCACCAGGGCCTCGCAGATCTTGTTGCGCATCAGGTTGATGAATTTCCTGTCCCGGCCGGATTTCGGCAGCTTGCCCCAGATGCCCAGGGTGTCGATGCCGGCGTGGTCGTGGGTGCCGAAGAAGTGGATCGCCCGGCAGCCGGTCTTCTTCATCCATCCGGCCATCCGCGCGCGTATTGCGTCGGCGTCACAGCGCATGAAGCCCACGCAGTCAATGGACACCAGCGCCAGTGCCCCCTTGCCGGAGTTGTCGTCGATCCAGATGGCCGTGGCGCACTGGGGGTCGAGGACCCCGGTGACCGCCTTGGGGCCGTAGTAGCCCGCGATGTAGTAGCGCCCGCTGGCCACGTCGTCCGGCAGGATCTCCTGCTTGGAGATGCCCACCGTGAAATACTCCGACTTGGCCTCCTTCACGGCGATCCATTCCGCGGGCGCGATGGGCGGCGCGGGCCACTTGCCCGCCTTGAACTTGAAGTACTTGGCCACCAGGCTCTCGATCGAGCCGACATACTTTTCAAGGGATTCTGTAACCTTTGCCATAACTTACCTCCCGATTATAAATCAGTCAAATTCGTTTTCGCTTGGTATATATTTGCCGGTCACCTCGATCACGTTCCCGTCCGGGTCGCTCAGGGTGAAGAAATAATACGGCGCGACATAGCAGAAATATTGGATTTTACTCAAGTCGTTGGCTATACCCAGCGCCTTGATTCTCTCATGCGACGCTCTTAAATCGTCGGCGCAAAAATTGAAAGTGAACTTGTGCGTATTCGGTGCAAGCGCAATGTCGCGAAAGAAATCGTTGTCGTCGAACAGGCCGTTGAGAAGCGAAATGCAGTGGCTTTCAAAGCGGAACGACGCAAATCTGCCGTTGTTCTCGCTCGATAGGGGTATCCCCAGTAGCTTCTCATAAAAATCGATGGACTTTACAAAATCCTTGACCACGATATAGACGGACCCCAGGTGCAGCGCGGGCTTGGGCTTCTTTTTGAATGGCATGCCTACCTCCCGATGATCCTCAAAATTCGCTCAAACGCCTGCGCCACCCGCACGGCCGTCATCGGCCCCGCGGAATTGGTCTCCTCGTAGTGCTTCCTGCCGTGCCGGTCGATGGGCTCCTCCAGGAAGGGCTTCTCCGGGTGCAGCATGTAGTCGTTCGGCGGCAGCATGTAGCCCAGTTCGTCGTTGCCCAGGCCGAATACGATCAGGCCCGGGTCCTTCGCCATCTCCCGCAGAGGCGGGGGGTTCATCTCCGGCCCGCCCATGGAGGCCTCCTCGATAGGCAGGTAGCCGCCCAGCTGCAGCTCGGGGAACAGCTCTCCCGGCACAGTTAAAATATGGACGTCATCAATTTCGATGTAGTTCATCTCGGTCAGCACGGAGATGCCCAGCGGGCCCTCGCCCGTGGCGTAGCGCTCGCGCGGCATGAGCCCAACCAGCCCGCCCACGAAGAACAGCACATTGGCCAGGTCGATATAGAGCTCCTGCCGTATCATGTTGACCAGGGGCCGCAGCTCACGCTCGTTTTCGATGCGCATGGCCGCTTTGGCGATCTCCTCGCCCGCCCACTGCACGGACGCCATGAAGTCGTCCTTGTCGATCTCGATGGGCGTGATCATGCCGCCAATGGCCCCGTTGAAGTAGATCACCCGCGCGTCCCGCTCCGCCTCGACCTTCTGCCGCAGGAAGTGCACGTAGTCCGCGCTGATGGCGCTGTTGCGCTGGTCCATCACCTCTGGGTGCGCGGCGAAGTTGAGCACCCACGTCTCCTTCGAGCCGTCGCCGGGCACGAAGCGCAGGCGCGTCAGGGTCTTGCAGAACACCTCCGGGTGGCGTATATCTTTTTGTATGCCGTCGGCCTCGATGCTCCCCGCGTAGAGCTTGCCGTCCTTCCTGCGGGCGTAGGCCTGCTCCGCCGCGATGCACGCGGCCCAGTAGAGGCCCTCCATGAATGCTGGGTCGCGCCCGCTCTTCGGGAACTGGCCCCAAAGGCCCATGGTGTCGGGCCCGGCGTGGCAGTGGGTGGAGCACACGTTGACGGCCCGGCAGCCGGTCCGCCCGCAGAAGCCCGCCAGGCGACGCCGGATGACCAGCACGTCGTCGCGCAGCAGCCCCACGCAGTCCAGGGAGATCAGCAGTAGGGCGCCCCGGCCCGTGTTGTCGTCCAGGTAGACAGCGCTGGCGCACACGTCGCTGTGCACGCTCTTGGCCGGCCGGTCGGTGCCGTAGCCCGCCAACCAGTAGGTCTTGCTCTCCACGTCGCCCGGCGTGAAGGGCGCGCGCCCGAACCCAACGGTGTAGTGACCGCCCGGCTCGCTTTGCGCGTCCCAGATGCCGTCGGGCAGCGGGGGCAGGGGATGGAACCGCGCCTTGCGGTTCCAGTATGCGCAGGCCGCCTTCGTGATGCGCGGCAGCTGCTTTGCAAGGGAATCCATGACATCCATGCGCTCACTCCTTCACAGTCAGCAGGATCTCTTCGAAGGCCCTCGCCATGAAGTTCGCCGCGCGCGGCCCGGTGGAGTTGGTCTCCTCGTAGTGCCGCCGGTTATTCTGGTCGATCGCCCTGTCGAGGTACGGCAGGTTCTCGCTGAGCAGGAAGTCGTTGGGCGGGATGATGTAGCCAATCTCGTCGTTGGCCAGCCCGAAGATGATCAGGTCCGGGTCGTCCGCCATCTCGCGGAAGGGCTTCGGGTTCAGCTCGGGCCCGCCGATGGCCGCGATGTCGGCCTCCAGGTAGCCGCCGTAGGCCAACTCGGGGAAGAGCTCACCCGGCACCATCAGGATATGGACCGAGTCGATCTCCATGTAGTTCATCTCGGTCTTCATGGTGACGTTCATGTCGCCCTGGCTGCTGGGGAACTTCGGCCGGGGCATCACGCCCAGCACCCCGCACAGGGCGAACAGGATGTTGTCGATGTTGATAAAGAACTGCTTGCGGATGGTGCCGACCTTCGGCGCGAGCTTCTTGTCGTCCTGTATGGACAGGGCCGCCTCGGCCACCCGCTCCCCGCAGACCTGCGCGGACTTGATGGATTCGCCGAAGCCCTCCACCGTAGTCGGGGTGATCATGCCGCCCACGGCCCCGTTGAAGAAGATGACCTCCTTGCCCTCATTCTCCAGCTTGTCGCGCATCCAGTGCACCCAGTCGGCGCTCAGCAGCACGTTGTGGCTGCCCAGCACCTCGGGGTGCGAGGAGTAGTTGAGCGCGTAGATCTCCTTCCCGCCGTCCTGCGGCACAAAGCGCAGCCGGGTCAGGGTGTTCTCAAAGACCACCGGCAGGCGCTTGTCCTGCTGGATGCCCTCCGTCGCGACGCTCCCGGCGTAGAGGTCGCCGTCCTTGCGCGTGGCGTAGGCCCGCTCGGCCGCCCGCTCGATCTTGTCGAACAATATTTTGAAGAAGCGCGGGTCCCGGCCGGTCTTGGGCAGCGGGCCCCAGAAGCCCATGGTGTCGATGCTGGCGTGACAGTGGGTGGACATGATGTTGATGACCCTGCACCCGGTGGTCCTGCAGAAGGACGCCAGGCGCTCCCGGATCTTCTCCACGTCGCTGTGCATGATGCCCACGCAGTCCACCGATACCAGCAGCACCCCCCCCAGCCCGGAGTTGTCGTCCAGCCACATCGCCGTGGCGTACACCGGGTTGAGGAATCCCTGCACGGGCTTGAAGAAGCCGTACCCGGCCATGTAGTATCTGTGCGTGAGCAGATCGGGGGGCGTCAGGTCCTCCTTCGCGATGCCGACGGTGAAATGGTCCGATTTCGCCTGTGTCGGGCAGTCCCACACGGGCTGCGGCAGGGGCGGCGAGTGATACCCGATCGACCGCAGCTTGAAGGGCGTGGCCATGGTCTTCTGCAGGGCGCTGAGGAGCTTATTCATTGCGTTTGCCTCCCTTATATCGATATATTTTGGATACCGGAACGCTATCATTGTACCAGCCCAAAGGGGCAAAGTCAAGCGGTAATGACGATTTTTTCGCGTTGCCCCGCATTCGCCTCTTGACAATCGGCATAGGGCATGTATAATAAAAGAATAACCCCGGAGTGAAGGAGTTTTGTCTATGAACGCGATTGGAAAGTTTTTCGCCCCCGTCCTCCCGGTTTTGATCATCATAGGCATGTACACCGGCCTGTACAATCCCTGCGTGGAGCCCTTCGATCCGCCCGCCGTCACGGCCCCGGGGGATACGGCGGAAAAGATGGCGATCGACGGCGATTACGTCATCGTCATAGGTGAAACCGCCATCCCCGCGGAGATCACCGCCGCGGAAAAGCTGCAATATTTCCTCAAAGAGGCCGGCGGTGTGCAGCTGGAGATCGTCGGGGACACAGAGGCGGACGTGCAGCCCAAGGAGCTCGTCGTCGGCCATACGTCCCGCTACACCTTGGAGGATACGGGCCTGGGCGAAGAGGGCTTCCTCATCAGGACAGAGGGCGAAAAAGTCGTCATCGTGGGCGGCGGAACCCGGGGCACCCTCTACGGGGTCTACGACTTCCTGGAAAAGTTCGTGGGCTACCGCTTTTACAGCAGGGATACGAAGATCCTGCCCAAGTGGGATGCGATAGAAATACCCAAGGTGATCGGCGAGCGGGAGGTCCCCGCCTTCAAGTCCAGGGCGTCCACCACCGTCCAGGGCGGCTATGACATCGACTCCGCCCTGGCCAACCGGGTCAACGACGGCTGGGACGTCGCCGGCCTGGGGCTGAACCGGCCGGAGTACGGCGGCGTCTTCGGCTGGAACATCGGCCACGAGGTGCAGAACGTGCTGGGGGCGGCCGGTCAACTCGCGGCGCACCCCGAGATTTTCGCCAAGGGGGAGGACGGCGTGACCCCCTACGGCGGCTACACCAACCCCTGCCTCACCGGCCCGGTGGACCTCTTCGTCGATTTCGCCGTGAGCCGGATTGACGCGGGGGCGGTCTGCGTCTCCCTGGGGCTCAACGACAGCGGCGACATGTGCCAGTGCGCCGAGTGCAAAAAGGTGTACGCCGAGGAGCTGACGGGCGCCAACATCAACGACGGCTACAGCGGCGCCTATGTCCGCTGGCTCAACAAGATCTGCGCGGCCCTTGAGGCAAAGGGCGGCAAATACGCCGGGGTGAAGCTCTCCGGCTTCGGCTACGGTATCACGGAGGCCCCGCCGAAGACGCCCTGCCACAGGAACATCGTCATTTACTTCTGCCCCATCGGTATGTGCTACGCCCACACCCTTGAGGACTGCACCCAGGAGCAGACGCACTACACGTTCGATGTCAATTTCCAGGGCTGGGCGGAGAAGACCACGGGCGAGTTGGCCATTTTCGAATACCCCCTCACCTACGACCACTACGGCATTCCCTATCCCATCTGGGGGGCGATGCAGTCCTATTTACAGTACTATAAGGCGAACGGCGTGGCCGGGTTGATCAACTGCACCAACGCGATCGACGACTGCGCCCTCTACCAGATGACGGGCTGGCTCTACGCCCGGCTGCTGTGGGACCCGGACGCGGACATGGAGGAGCTCTACGGGATGTTCCTGCCCGGGTACTACGGGCCCGGCTGGCAGTACGTCCGGGAGTACATCCGCGTCACCACCGAGGAGCTCACCGGACGGACCGTCGGCGGGGTGCAGTACCACACCCAGTGCCAGAACGGCGCGACCCCCATCGGCAACCTGTGCATGACCAACAACCAGATCAAGTACATCGACGGCCTCTGGGCAAAAGCGAAGGAGATGGCAAGCGGGCAGCAGCTGATGAACGTCCGGCGGGCCGAGGTCTCCTTCCGCATCTGGAAGGCCGACAATTTCAGGGGGGAATTCTGGCCCCTGAACTTCCCCCCCACCCGCACGGTGAGCGGCAAGCAGCTGTTCGAGGACATCCTGGAGTGCGACGTGACGATGCACGACCAGAGCACCTACTACTTCGGCAGCCCGAAGGATGTGTGGCCTGCCGGCCATGCGAACGCCGGCCAGCAGAAATTCGACAAACAGCTGTTTTACGATCTCTACCTGTATGTCCTCTTCCCGCGGTATTGGTCCTCCCGCCAGTTCGGCGGCGACGACAAGATGGCGGGCATCGACAACCTGGGCGATATGCTGCTCTCGTTGTTCTCATGAAATTCCCCTCCGTGGAGGGGTGCCCGCAGGGCGGGGTGGTAAAGGCAAAAAACAAAATTTAGGAGTAAGGGGTGTTTCAATGGCGAAGACCACGCAGGAGAAACCACAGGCGGGCCCGCCCAAAGGGCGCAGGTACGTGGGCGTGACGGAGACGGCGGGCTTCATCGCGTTCGCCGCGTCCGTGGACGTGAGGGTGGAGCGCAACAATGAGTGGGTCGACAGGATCCTGTTCGTCGACAGGGGACTGCAGGCGCTGTTCTATCCCATCCGGGCCATCTGGGACATGGTCAACGACGTCTTCATGGCAGCGATCATCGAGAAGACCCGTACGCGCTTCGGCAAGTTCAAACCCTACCTGATCCTCTACCCCCTCTACGGCCTGCCCATGATGATGCTGCTGTACCTGCTGCCCTACGTCTTCCCCAATTCGCCCGGCACGGGCACGATGATGTCCAAGGCGATCGCCTGGGTTCTCATGGAGATGTTCAACGAGTTCACGGAGACCATAGGCGGCATCGCCAAAAGGGGCATGCGGGCCAATCTCACCCCCGATCCCGACGAGCGGCTTTCTCTGCTGACCAAGGCCAAGCTGCTCAACATCGGCACCAACGTGCCCAAGCTGCTGTTCCCCGTGTTCCGGGACATCATATCCCGCAGCGCGAAGTATACTGCCGTCGAGGCCAACAACAAGATGCGCGGGCTGTTCATGGTCTTCGGCATCAGCACCCTGCTCCTCAGTGCGGCCATGTCGCTCTTTTTCGCGATTGTGGGAAGGGAGCGCGTGTTCGATCCCCTGAGCGTGGAGCACGACAGGGCGCCCACCATCAAGGAATCCATGATCGCCCTGAAGAACAACCGCCCCATGTTCATGCTGATGCTCTCGCAGATCCTGGGCAGTATCAGCATCCGGAGCATGTTGGACACCTACACGAACTCCGTGCTCAACTTCGCCAACTTCGGCACGGTGTCGGGCCTTCCCGGCGGGCCCATCAGCTATCTCGGCTACGCCTACCTCGGCAAGCTGCGGCAGCGCTTCTCCACCAAGACGCTCTGGATCCTTTCGGAGAATATCAGCAAGCCGGTCATCATCGGGATATTCTTCTTCGGCATGATCCGCACAAAGACGGAGGTGCGGGGCATCCACCGCATGTATATGCAGCTGTGGCCCATGCTTGCCGCCTATGCCGTGGAGGACATGACGCTCATGACCATGTACGCCGCCAAGAAGGTCCTGCCGGACGAGATAGAGAACGAGATCATCGACTACGGCGAGTGGAAGAACGGCTTCCGTTCCGAGGCCATGGTGGGCACGCTCAAGGGCATCGCCCCAAAGATCGCGAACATCTTCGGGGAAACCCTCAACAGCCTGCTGATGAAGCTCATCGGCTTCCGGGGCGGCGAGGATTACCTGAACCAGGATGAGAAAACCACCGACTGGATTTTCGCCATGACCACCATCCTCCCCACGCTGGCTGGCTTCATCTCGTTGATCCCCAAGTTCTTCTACAACATCAACCAGAAGGACCGCGAGCAGATGTATACGGATCTGGCCGTGCGCCGCTCCGCCGCCATGGCCGCCCGCGAGCAGCAGCGCATAGCGGAAGCGGAGGGTGCGTAGGAAAGGGAGGGGCCTTATGGCATTGACAGGCGCATGGCCCATCGTTCTTTTCCTGGCGGTCTCCGCTGTGGCCGTGTCCTACGGATGGGGCATGCGGGGCACCAACATCGGCGGCGAGGCGGGCGCGATGCTCCCCGGCGCGCTGATGGGGCTTTGTATCGCCGTATTCAGCGGCTCGGCGTTCCTGCTGGAGCACTTCTATCTACTCAGCGCCGCCGGGGCACTGGGCATGTACTTCGGCGGCTCCATGTCCTACGGCGAGACCGTGGGCCTGCGCTCCAACCAGGCGCCCACGAAGCTCGGTTGGGAGATGACGGGGCTGTTCGTCAAGGGCGGCCTGTGGTTCGGGCTGTTCGGCGCGGCAGTGGGGATGTTCCTGTCCCTCCTGGCGGGCCTCTATGACCTGAAAACTGTCGTCGCCATCTTCGGCCTGATACCCCTGTTCGCCCTGATTGGCTCCCGCCTGTTCGACAGGCCCTACGATGAGGGCAAGGGCATCCACCCGAAGATATATTTCTCCCGCACCCGGCCCGAGGGCATGGGCGTGCTGTTCGGCATCCTCGTGGGTCTCGCCGCCTGTATGGCGCTCTGCGGGGACACCGTGGCTCTCTGGCTTACCCTCGGCAGCACGCTCTCCGGCGGCGTCGGCTGGGTCCTCGCGCAGTGGATGCAGGTCCGGGCCAAGCACCCCAACAAAAAGGGCAAACGCTTCTGCGGCGGGCTCTCCAAGCGGGGCCTGCTGGACACCTGGAAGATCATGGAGTGCGCGCTCGGGGCCTTCGCCGGGCTGGGCGTTGCCGCCACCTTCGCCCTGATCGTGAATTTCTCAGCGAAATACCAATCCTATACCTTCATGTCAATCCCGCAGTTGACAAACCTGCCCTCCTGGGTCTTCCCTGCCGCCTTCGTCGCCCTGCTGGCCCTCGACATGCTCAAGCACGTCGTCAAGCGCCCGCGCACGAAGGAGGAGCTCGACTGGCAGCTCAAACGCTGCCTCATCAACGGCGAGGAGCACGAGATTGCTATGCGCAGCGCGGGCGATGCACCCCCGAAGGCCTTCCTGGTCTATGAAAAAATCAACCAGACCGCCCTGATGCCCATCTATTGCATTATACCCCTGTTTTTCATGTTCCTGGGCAGCTTCGAGGTCGCCAAGCTCGTCTCGTTTTATGTCATTTACTATGTCGTGGCCGAGCAGAACATCTTCGACCGCTTCAACCTGTTCAAGACCATCTGGCTCTGGCGCATCGGGATGCTGGGCTTCGGCTTCTTTATTGTTTTCGCGCAGTTTTACTGGGGCTGGTCGCCCGGGCTGTTCCCCACGGTGTTGATGTACGGCGCGGGCTACGAGGCCATCACCCTGGTGGGCAGCATCGCGCGCCGCAGCCCGGAGCGCCTAAACAAAAAGACCGCCCGGGAGAGCTCGTTCAAAGAGGCCTACGGCGGCCAGATCGCCACGCACGGGTACTTCATCCTGTGCGTCGTCGCCATCACAATTTTTGCGGGGTTCATACAATATGTCTAACTTCAATCGCGTGCCGGATTTCAAGCAGATGCTCAAGGTCCTCGAATGCCAGGTCCCGGACCGGGACGTGCTGTTCGAGCTGTTCATGAATGAAAACGTCTACGAGTGGGCCATCGGGGGCAAGTGGCCCTCGGGCCGGCTGAACCAGATGCGCGCCATGGCGAAGGCCTTCGCGGTGCTGGGCTACGACTACGCCACGGCGTGGGGCTCGGGCTTCCATTTCCCCAACAGGCAGGGGAGCCACGGGCTGCAGACCATCTCGCTCAACGATTCCCCCGTGATCACCGGCCGCGCGAGCTTCGACGCGTACCCCTGGCCGGACCCCGCGGACTTTGACTACTCCTCGCTGAAGGATATTGAGGCCGACCTGCCCGGGGGCATGAAGCTGATGGTCATGGGGCCCAGCGGCGTGCTGGAAAACGCCATCAAGCTCGCGGGCTACGACAACCTGTGCTACCTGCTCTACGACGACGAGGGCCTGCTCGCGGATATCTTCGAGCAGATCGGCAGCCGGATCGCGGCCCACTACCGCATCGCCGCGCAATACGGCAGTGTGGGCATGCTCATGTCCAACGACGACTGGGGCTTCAACACGCAGACGATGCTGCCCCCCTGGGCGATGAGGAAGTATGTCTTCCCCTGGCACAAGGAGATCGTGCGCATCGCCCACGCGGCGGGCAAGCCGGCCGTCCTGCACTCCTGCGGCAATTTTTCGCAGATCGTCGAGGACCTTTACGACATGGGTTTCGACGCCCGGCACTCCTACGAGGACAACATCCTGCCCGTGGAGGAGTCGTATGAGCTCTTCATGGGCAACGAGCTGCCCGGGGGCAAGATGGCGGTCCTGGGCGGTATCGACCTGGACTTCCTGCTCCGCTCCCCGGACTGGGCCGTCAGGGCGCGTGCCCGGCAGATGCTCACGCGCGCCCGGGAGCGGGGAGGCTACGCCCTGGGCAGCGGCAACAGCATCCCCAAGTTCTGCCCGCTTGAAAAATACCTGGCCATGATTTCGGTCGTCCAATGAGGTTCCTGTGAAATTCATCCACCTGTCCGACCTGCACCTGGGCAAGCGGGTCTGCGAGTTCCCCATGCTGGAGGAGCAGCGGCACATCCTGGAGGAGATCCTGCGCGTTGCGCAGCGCGAAACCCCCGATGCCCTGCTGATCTCCGGCGACATCTACGACAGGGCTGTCCCCCCTGTGGAGGCTGTGCAGCTGCTGGAGGAGTTCCTCGTGCGGCTGCACGGCCTGAATATCGCCGTGCTGATGATCGCCGGCAACCACGACTGCGCGCAGCGCGTGGCCTTCGCCGCGCCGCTGCTGGGGCGCAGCGGGGTGCATATCGCCCCGGTGTTCGACGGCTCCCTCTCGCCCGTGCGCCTGCGGGGGGTGGATTTCTGGCTGCTGCCCTGGCTGAAGCCCGCGCAGGTGCGGCCCTTCTATCCCGGTTCGGAGATCGACAGCCACAGCGGCGCCCTCGTGGCGATCCTCGGCGCCCTGGAGCTGGACAGGTCCCGTCCCAATGTGCTGCTATGCCACCAGTTCGTCACCGGTGCGCTGCGCAGCGAATCCGAGGAGTTGAGCCTCGGCGGCGCGGAAAACGTGGATGCCTCCCTCTTTGACGCCTTCGACTACGTCGCCCTGGGGCACCTCCACTGCCCGCAATTTGTCGCGCGGAAGACCTTGCGCTACTGCGGCGCGCCGCTGAAATACGCCTTCTCCGAGGCCAACCATGAAAAAACGTTGACCCTTGTGGAAATCGCGCGGGAGGTCACCGTCACTGAACTCCCCCTGGCCCCAAAGCGCGATATGCGCGCAATCAGAGGCAGCTACGAGGAGATTGTCAAGAGGGATCACTATATCAATACCAATACCGACGACTACGTCCACATCACCCTGACGGACGAGGAGGACGTGGCGGACGCCCAGGCGAAGCTGCGGGTGATCTACCCCAACCTCATGCGGCTGGACTACGACAACACGCGCGCCCGCGCGTCCCACGTCATTGAAAGGGTGCAGCGCAGCGAGCAAAAATCGCCCCTTGACCTGTTCGGCGAGCTCTACGAGCTGCAGAACGGGCAGCCCATGAGCGATGTCCAAACGGGCTGCGCCCGCAACCTGCTGGCGGAGATATGGGGGTGCGGCGCATGAGGCCCCTTCACCTGACCATGTCCGCCTTCGGCTGCTACGCCGGGGAGTGCTCCCTGGATTTCACGCTCCTGGGGGAGCAGGGGCTGTACCTCATCACCGGCGAGACGGGCGCGGGCAAGACGACGATCTTCGACGCCATCACCTTCGCGCTCTACGGCGAGGCCAGCGGCGAATACCGCAAGCCCGACATGCTGCGCAGCAAATACGCCGCGCCGGAGCGCGAGACCTTCGTGGAGCTCACGTTTGCCTACCGCGGCAAGGCCTACACCGTGCGGCGCAGCCCGGAGTACGGCCGGCCCAAGCAGCGCGGCGAGGGCACCACCCGCCGGGCCGCCGACGCCGTCCTGACCTACCCGGACGGCCGCGTGACCGCGAAGCCGCGTGACGTCAACGCCGCCGTCGTCGATATCATGGGGATCACCCGGGCCCAGTTCGTGCAGATCGCCATGATCGCCCAGGGGGATTTCCTGCGCCTTCTGCTGGCGAAGACGGAGGAGCGCCAGGACATCCTCCGGCGGATCTTCGATACGCGGCTGTACCAGGAATTCCAGGAGCGCCTGAAGAGGGAGGCAAGGACGCTAAAAGATCGGTGCGATGAGCTCACGCGCAGCATCGGGCAGTATAAAAACGGCATTGTCTACGACGATAACAGGCCGCCTGCGCCCCTGCCGGACGCGGAGCTCCTGCAGTGGCTGGCGGAGAGGAACGCCGCCGACGAGACGTCGCTGCGGGAGAACAACCGGGCAGCCGGGGACGTCGCCAAGCGGCTGGAGGCCCTGAACCAGGCCCTGGGCAAGGCGCAGCAGGAGCAGAGGGCACGGGCCGCGCTGGAGGCCGCGCAGGCGGCCCTGCCGGAGCAGCGCGGGCGCCGGGCGCAGGCCCTCGCCCTGCTGGAACAGGAGCAGGCCCGGCAGCCCGAGCGCGAGGCCCTGCAGAGAAGCATGCTGCAGCTGGAGGCCGTGCTGCCCAAGATCGAGCAGCTGCGGCAGCTGCGGGCGCAGCTGCTGGGCGCGCAGGAGCGGTACCGCCGCTCGTCCGGGGCGGCGGCGCAGGCCCGGGAGGAATACGAGCGGCTCTACAAGGCATACCTGGACGCCCAGGCGGGCATTTTGGCGCGCGGATTGGTCTCGGGAGAGCCCTGCCCGGTCTGCGGCGCGGCGGAGCACCCCCGGCCCGCCGTGCTGCGGGGCGAGGCGCCCGACCGGGCCGCTTTGAGGCAGGCGAAGGCAACCGCCGCGCAGATGGACAAGGAGGCCCGGGAGGCCAGCGGCAGCGCGGCCGCCCTGCTCGGGCAGGTGAGGGCGGGGGAGGCGGAGCTCACCGGCCAACCGCCGGAGGAGGCCTCCGCGGCGCTGCGGGAACAGAGGCGCAGGAAAGCGGCCATGGACCAGGCCCTGAAGGACGCCCAGGCCGCGCTGGAGCGGGTCAATACGCAGCTTGCGGGGACGCAGTCCCAGATCGCGGCCCTGCAGGCGCAGCTGGAGGGCGCGCGGCCGGCGGATGCCGCCGCCCTGCGGGAGGAGATGGCCGCCTGCCAGGCCGGGCAGACGCGGCTGAAAAAGCAGGGCGAGGATATCGCCCACCGGCTGCGCAGCAACGTGGCTGTTTGCAGGAATATCGGCGCGGCGGCGGCACAGCTGGCGGGCGTGGAGGAGAACCTCCGGTGGCTCGCGCCGCTGTCGGATACGGCCAACGGGGACCTCAGGGGGAAGGAGCGGGTCAAGCTGGAGACCTACGTCCAGATGGCCCATTTCGACCGCATCCTGGCCCGGGCCAACACGCGCCTGATGGTGATGACCGGCGCGCGGTACGAGCTGAAGCGGCGGGACGGCGGCAGCCGCCAGAGCCAGAGCGGCCTCGACCTGGACGTGGCCGACCACTACAACGGCACGCAGCGGGACGTGAGGACCCTCTCCGGCGGCGAGTCGTTCATGGCGTCGCTCTCCCTGGCGCTGGGCCTCTCGGACGAGATCCAGTCCTACGCCGGGGGCATCCGCCTGGACGCCATGTTCGTGGACGAGGGCTTCGGCTCGCTGGACGAGACGACGCTCAGCCAGGCGGTGCGGGCGCTGCTGGGCGTGGCGGAGAGCCGCCGCCTGGTGGGCATCATCTCCCATGTGGGCGAGCTGAAGGAGAGGATCGGCCGGCAGATCGTCGTGACAAAGGACCGCGCGGGCGGCAGCCGCGCAGAAATCCGGATATAACTGCAGGGGCGGCAATCTGTCGCCCGCCATTCTATCATATTGCATTGAGGAGGCCCCCTATGAGCGAAACCTATGCCCGCCTGCTGGCCACGGCGGACGGAATGCCCGTCATCGACACCCACGAGCACCTGCCCCTGTCCTTCAGCTACCAGGGCGATGCGCCCGACATCCTATGCGACTACCTCTCCCACTACCTCTCCTCCGACCTGCGCGCCGGCGGCATGCCCAAGGAGGACGTCGAGCGTGTCCGCGACTGCAAGGTGAACCTGATGGAGCGCTGGCCCCTGCTGGAGCCCTGGTTGAACCAGGTGAAGAACACCTCTTACTACAAGTCCGTCCAGATCGCCATGCAGAAGATCCACGGCATAGACGACATGACCGGTGACACCATCCAGGCCCTCAACGGGAGCTTCATCAAAAACGTCACTGACCCGGATTACAGGCGCCGCATCATGAAGGGCATGTGTCATATCGAGCGCTCCATCGCCTGCAGGGGGGACGACCTGACGCAGCCCGACGAGTTCTTCGTCCGCACCTTCTATCCCGAGGCCTGGGCCATGCCCTGGATCACCGTGGAGCAGAAGAATCTCGCGGATTACTGCGAGGCCTACAGGGCGGAATACCGGCGCTGGCGGGATTCCGGCGCTGTCGCCCTGAAAATTGCCATGGCATATAATCGCACGCTTTTGATCGAAGATGTCTCTTTCGAGCAGGCAGACGCCCTGTTCAGCCAATACAAAAACGACAGCGGGCGGTTTCCCATCCCCCTGCAGGATTATATGCTCCGCTACGTGCTGTCCCTGGCGGACGAGGACCACTTCGTCGTGCAGTTCCACACCGGCATTCAGGAGGGCCTGTTCAACGACATCGAGAACAGCAACCCCATGCTGCTGAAGAACCTCTTCACGAAATACCCCAACCTGACCTTCGACCTGTTCCACATCGGATACCCCTACGACCGCGAGCTGATCACCCTGGCGAAGTACCACCCAAACGTGTACATCGACATGTGCTGGGCGAACATCATCTCGCCCCATGCCTCCCGCGAATTCTTCCGCGAGGCCCTGGACGTGATCCCCTACACCAAGATTTTCGCCTTCGGCGGCGACTACTGCTTCTACGACGGCGTGGTGGGGCACCTGACTATGGCCAAGCAGAACATCTGCGCGGTCCTCGCCGAAAAGGTGGACCGCGGCGAGTATGGCATTGCCCTGGCAGAAAAAATTCTGCATGCGGTGTTCTACGGCAACGCCAAGCGGGTATTCAAACTGTAGCCTGCAATACCGCCCGGAATTTCCCGCCCTCCCTCAGCGCGTCGAAGCATTCCCGCGCAAGATATTCCTCCCGCAGGATCTGCCGCAGGGGGCGGCTGTCGGCGGTGTGGCAGGGCTCGTCCTCGTAGTCCGCGTTGGCGTGGCCTGCCATGGCCTCCAGGTGGCCCAGCGCGGTCTCCGGCTGCCCGAGCTCCATGGCGTCGCAGGCGTTGCCAGCTTCCAGCTTGGCCAGCGTCTCGTGCCAGTCGCCGATGTTTTCCCCCAGGATCAGTTCGATGCACCGTGCCAGCTTCTCCCGCCAGGCGATCTTCTCGCCCGGCGTCTTCGCGCCGCCGTTGCCGATCCACGCCTGTATGCCCCAGGCGAGGCGCCCGAGGCCGCCTCTCATGCGCTTTTCGATCATCGCCAGCCGCTCCTCGCCCTCCAGCATCCAATAGCGGAAGTACTCGCGGCAGTTGTCCTCGCTGGGCAGGCTTTCGATCAGCGGCAGGGCCTGCGCTTTGCGCCCGGTCTCGCAGTAGTGGAAGGCCAGCCGGGCCTTCGCCTCCAGGCGCAGCGCGTCGTCGGGGCAATATTGCGTGATCTTCTCCCCCAGGGCGATGATCTCCGCGTCGTACTTGCGCTGGTTCTCTTCCCAGCCGGGCACGTCGCCGTCGTCGCTGCCCGCCACGAACAGCGCGTACATCAGCTGGTTCTGCAGCCGCCAGTCCGCCGGGAACTCCCGCGCGGCGGCCCGCGAAAGCTCAACCGCGTCCATCACCAGGCCGCGGCTCAGCGCCTCGTCGAAGCGGCTCAAATGCGCCTGTATCAAGGTGTTGCGGCGCTCCCGCCCGGCCCCCAGCAGCTCGTCCACTGTCACGCCGAAGCACTCCGCCAGCTCCGGCAGCAGCGCGATGTCCGGGCAGGCGGCCCCGGTCTCCCAGCGGCTCACCGCCTGGGGCGAGACCCCGCACAGCTCCGCCAGCTGCTCCTGCGTCAGATCCTTTGCCCGGCGCAGCGCCTTCAAATTTTCCTGCAACGTGATCATATCGTCCACCTCCTGCCTCTATCATACCACCCGGCGGGGCAAAACGCAAGCAACCAGAGCGAGAGCTGCGCAATCAAACCCCCATTGAATTTTTCAATGGGGGTTATCGTTATCGATGAATTTACTGTGCTTTCAGCCAGTCCGAGATGCCGTCCACCGTGGCCTGCGCGAAGAGCTCCTGGTACTTGTCCGTCTGGAGCACCCTGCACTCGGTCAGGTTGGAGCCGAAGCCGTACTCGATGAGGACGGCGGGGCACTCCTCGATGCGCGTCACCTCGAAGGGGTAGAAGTACGTCTTGCGGTCCACCTTGTCGCGCATCTGGACATAGTTGTCGATGCCGTTGCCGGCGACATAGATGTTGTTCCTGTAGGTCGCCACGATGCGGTCGTGGATCGCCTTGGCCAGGGGCCTGCCGAAGGCCCGGTAGTAGAACGCGCTGGTGCCCGAGGGCGCGGCGGTCTCGGTGGAATCGCAGTGGATGGAGATGAACATGTCGGGGTTGCGCTGCCGGGTCATCCGCACGCGCTCCGCCGGGGAGATATACGTGTCGCTTGTGCGGGTGATGTACACCGTGGCGCCCGCGGCCTCCAATTTGGCTTTGATCTTGTTGGCGATCAGGAGGTTGACGTGCTTCTCATACTTGAGCGTGGCGTGGGAAGCCGCCAGGATCGAGCCCCAGTCCGTGCCGCCGTGGCCCGCGTCCAGCCAGACCACCGCGCCCTTCAGGGAGCTGGGGGGCTTGGGACGTATGCGGATCACCAGCTCGCCGCCGTCATAGTAGGCCTGCCAGCCGTAGAACCTGCCCGCGTCCTTGAACATCAGCCTGAGCGTGACGGTGTTTTTGGACGTATCCCTGTACCACTCCGCGCTGGCCATCAGGGGGAAGGAGCCCACGCTCACCCAGCCGGAGTAGTTCGCGGTGTGGTAGAAGGTGATCTCCAGGCCCGTGGCGTTGAAGGCCGTGACGCCGAAGTCGTTGCCGTTGAAGCCCTCCGACGCGGTGTACTTCTGCCCGATGAGGTCCACGTTGAAGGGGATTTTCCAGTCGACGCCGAAGCGCATCACCAGCGCGCCGGTCCCGGTGGAGCTGATGGCCTGCAGCTGGTTCAAGGGCAGCTTGTAGCCCTTGTCGATCACCTTGAGGTCCGTGGATTTGATGCGCTTGCCAGAGCCGAGCAGGTAGTAGGTGGTTCCGTCGACGACCTGCTTGCCGCTGACGTAGTCGAAGCTGCCCGCCAGCAGGGGGGAGGCCGTGGGGTTGAACTTGGTGTCGGTGGTGTTGCTCCAGCGGGCGTTGGCCCACGCCTCGGTGATCTCCACCATCTGCGCCGTGCCCAGGCCGTTGTTGCTGTAGGGGGTGAGCAGGCTGCCGGAGGGCTTGCTGTCAGTGGGGGGCTCGGGGGGCTGCGTGGGATCCGCGGTGGTGGTCGTGGCCGCGTCGGTGGCGGTCGTCGTTTCGCCGGCGCTCGTGGCTGCATCGGGTATCGTGGTATTGCTGTTATTGTCGGGCGTGCTGCTTGTCGCGTCGTCCGAGGTGCTGCTTGTGGCACTGTCCGCCGTGGTGGTTGTGGTTGTCGGCTCGGGCGGCGGCGGCGTATCCGGGACCGCCGGGAGCAGCGTGACCAGCGCGCCGTTCATCTTTTCGCTCAGGCCCTGGTAGGCGGCGGTGAATATGAGGGTGCCCAGCACCACCTTTTTGGAGCCGGACGCGTCCAATTTGAATGTGCCGACGTAGTTGATGAACTCGGAGTCCTTCTCGCTATTGGCGTTGATGCCGTCCTCCCCGCCCGCGCTGCCGGGCTGCAGGGTGATGCTCTGCGGGCCCAGCGCGGCCTTCACCGTGGAGCCGCGGCGCGCCACCGCGCCCACCACCAGATCGATGCCGCCGGTGGTCTCGATCCCACCGCGGGGGGTGACGCTCACCAGCACGGTGACGTCGTAATAGACGTTGACGACGTATTTTTTGCCCTGGTGCTCAAAGAGGAAGACGTTTTTCCCGGGCTGCAGCGGCATGTCCATGGAGAAGTCGCCGCTCTCGTTGCGCTGGACGTCCTTGCCGTTGCAGGTCAGGGCGAACAGCGGGCTGCTCGTGCCGGTGAAGTTGACCACGGGCTTGTCCGTATGGATGTCCTGCTGGCTCTTCAGGGACTTGACCGGCTTGCTCAGGCCTAGGCCCTTCGAGGCGTTGATCAGGTCCAATCCGCCTGTGTAAAACTTCTGCAGCAGCCCGGCGGCCTCCTGGTTTTTTGGGAGGAAGCCGGCCGACCGCAGCACCAGCGGGAGGTCCCTGGCGGCCTGCAGGGCGGTGAGGAAGTCCAGGGTCTCCTGGAGCGTGCCGTTGGGGATGGCGGCCTTCAAATCGAACAGGGCGCTCACGGGGAGCTCCCCGGCCAGTTGCTTCGCCTGAGCCCCCAGCTGCTGCGCCTTGGAGGGGCTGCCGTGCACCAGGAGCTCCCCCTTTTCCAGGGAGCCCGCCAGCAGGACGATGGCCTCCTGGTAGGGCGTGGCCATCTTCTCCAGGTTGCCCACGTCGAAGATGATGGGCAGCGAGAGCCCGGCCTCCCCCAGCAGTTGGGTGAGATAGTGCGTGAACAGCGTGGTCATCGCCCCGTCGGCGTCCGCGCCGGAATTGTCCGACAGCATCAGCGCGTCAAAGGAGCTGTCTGCGATCAACTGGCCCAGCGCCTGGCCGAAGGCGTCCAACTGGAATTCCTCCACGGGCGTGAGCATCACCGTGCGGAACACGTCCTGGCCCTTCAGGGCGTCCAACACCTCCCCGGCCATGGCGATGTCCTGCTCCGTCAACGCCGTTTCCGGCAGCACAACGGATTTGAAGCCCTGCGCCACAAGGGCCAGAGCCGCCTCCGTGTTCAGGGAGGGCAGCAGCGCGGCGCTGCGGCTCTCCGGCCGGGCAGCGGGCGCCCAATTCGCCACGGCCGCCGGGAGGCGGGTACCCTCCTGGGTGGGGTCCTCCGCCGCCGCGGTGGTCTCCGGATAGACTTCCAGGCCGGCGGTCCCCCGCATGTTGCGAACAACAACGAAGGCCACCGAGGCCATCACAACGCACAGCAGGGCGATCCCGAGGATCTTGCCCGCGCGCCAATTCCCTTTCTTCATCCCGTCATCTCGCTTTCCTCGTGTACTTTCACACACAAACCCGCAGAATTCTGCACTTCACATTATAGCACAGGAAAGCAGCGATTTCAACCTTTTTTCCTATATTTTGTAATTTAAAATAAAATAATTATTATAGCCCTTCGCAATTTAGCATTTTATGGAGGTTCTGTTTTTCTTTCTGCGCAATATCTGTGAGCGCGGGGCCGAACAGCCCTGTGCAGGAGTAAACCGCGAAACCGCCGCAGCCCGGGAGGCCGCGGATGAGGGCGACCTGCCGGGCCAAGATCTCATCGTGCGACAGCCACTCGCCCCGCCCCGTCTCCCCGGCGTACTTGTCGTCCTGCCCGGTCTTGTAGGCCGCCAGCCCGAACAACAGCCGCAGCCCCCCGTGCTGCGGCAGGGCGGCCCACGCGCGCGCCGTGGCCTCGAAGGGCAGCTGCGCGTGCTGGAAGCCGAAATAGACCTGCGGGACCATCCAGTCGGCGAAGCCAGGCTCGCGCATCCAGCGCGCCGCGTCCGCATAGCACTGGCTGAAATTGCGCTCCAGGTCCGCCGAGGGGCTGACGCTCAGCACCGCCCCGGGTTTGGCGCGGTGCACGGCCCGGTACAGCCCGGCCACGAACTGGCTCACCAGCTCCCGCCGCCACTCGTCCAGGGGAAGCACGCCGCCCTGCGACCGATACGTCTCATATTGCGCCGCGTCGAACGAGGCGTCCGTGGTGGGGTAAAAGTAGTCGTCAATATGAATCCCGGCCAGGGGGTAGTTCTCCAGTAGCTCGCGCACGCCGTCGTAGATCAGGGCGTGGTTCTCCAACACCGCCGGGTTCCAGTAGTAGCGCCCGTCCACCCGGCATACGTGGCCGTCGCCGGCCTCGATGTGCGCCAGCGCGGGGTTGCTTTTGTCCAGTTTTGAGAGGTCCCGGTGGTCCGGGGTGATCCGGAAGGGGTTGAGCCACGCGTGCAGGGCCAGCCCGTTCGCTTCGGCCAGCCCGCACAGGATGGCGAGGGGGTCGTAGCCCGGGTCCTGCCCCTGGGCGCCGGTGAGGATTTCCGACCAGGGGTAGATGGCCGAGGGGTAGGTGGCGTCGGTGAAGGGCCGCACGTGCACGAACAGCGTGTTGAGGCCGAAGGCCGCGAATTCGGCGAACAGCGCGGCGTATTTCTCCCGGTACGCCTGCTCCTGAATGCCACCCGCAGGGAGCGTGAGGTCGAAGTAGCTCAGCCACACCGCGCGGATTTCGGCGGGTTCTGGAAGAAGTTCCGGGGCGGTGGTGGGTGGCTCTGTTGTGGGCGGCGGGGTAGGGGAGAGGGTGCAGGCGGAGAGGAGCGGCGGAATTATGAACAATAAAGACATGATCTTTCTTGCGGAGACGCACAGCCGTGCGTCTCTACATTTTTGGCTTATGCTGTAGAGACGCACAGCTGTGCGTCTCCGATAAAGATGAAAGTCTTTCTCATTCATAACAGTTCCTCAAAACTCTCAATCCAGCAGTCAAAATCCCGTTTCATGGCCTCCCAGTCCTGGGGCATGTCCGGTTCGCGCACGGCGCAGGCGGTCATGCCCGCCGCGCGCATGCCCAGCAGGGATTTCGCCACGTCGTCGTAGGCCACGCATAGCCGGGGCTCCACGCCCAGTTTGCGCGCCGCCAGCAGGTAGATGTCTGGGTATTGCTTGCCCCGGGGCACCTCGTCCGCGGAGGTCAGCGCGTCGAACCAGTCCAGTACGCCGTTGGATGCCAGCACGGCTTCAGCCACATGCGTGGTGAGGTTGGTGGCAACCCCTAGCTTGACCTTCTGCGCATGTAAAACCTCGAGGTACTCCCTCACGCCGGGCTTGAGCCGTACGCGGTCACGGTACGTGCGGAAGCTCAGTTCGTTCCACTCGGCCATGAGCGCCTCCGGGCTCTCCGGCAGGCCGAAGCGGGCGACGGTGTACGCCGCGGTCTCGCGGAAGGTGAGGGACTGTATTTCCTTCGCGTAGTCCGCGGGCAGCGCGAGCCCCCGCGCGGCAAAGAACGCCCGGTCCACCGCGTGCCACACCCACATGGAGTCCAGCAGCGTGCCGTCCAGGTCGAAGATGGCGGCCCGGTGCGGCGGGAAGAGATTCAATTGACAGTTGGCAGTTGGCAATGGACAAGCCCTCCTTAGGGTTTCAGTGTACCACGGCAGCTGCCAGCTGTCAACTATTCTTCCTCCATCCGGTATTTCTCCCGGGTGGCGAGGCCGCCGCGGATGTGCCGCTGGGACTTGTTGATGTCCAGCACCTGGCGCACCTGGCAATAGAGCTGGGGCTGGACGCTGCGCAGGCGCTCCGAGACGTCCATGTGGACGGTGCTTTTCGATATGCCGAATTTCTTGGCGGCGGCACGCACGGTGGCCTGGTTCTCCACGATGTAGCTGCCAAGCTCCACGCAGCGCTCCTCAACAATACCTTTCACTGTGACCCCTCCGTACTATGTAATGTGGGTTCCTGATTCCCATGAGCGGCTCCCAAAGGAGACGCAATCCATCCATATGCCGGCGGGGGAGAAAATATACGCATTGACTTTTCCGGCGAAAAGAGATATAATGTCCCGTGTTGGAGCGGTATGTCTACAGATAGGAGTGGTCCCATGAAAGGCATCATCCTGGCCGGCGGCTCCGGCACGCGGCTGTACCCGCTCACCCTGGTCACAAGCAAGCAGCTGCTGCCCGTCTACGACAAACCCATGATCTACTACCCCCTGAGCACCCTCATGCTCGCAGGCATCCGCGAGATCCTGATCATCTCCACCCCGGACGACACGCCGAAATTCAGCAAGCTCCTCGGTGACGGCTCCATGTTCGGCCTGCAGCTGAGCTACGCCGTGCAGCCGAGCCCCGACGGTCTGGCCCAGGCCTTTCTCATCGGGGAGGAATTCATCGGCCCGGACAGCGTGGCCATGGTGCTGGGCGACAACATATTCTACGGCAGCGGCCTGGGCACGCTCCTGCGCGCCGCGGCGCGGCAAGAGGGCCGCGCGACCGTGTTCGGCTTCTCCGTGGAGAACCCCGGGCAGTTCGGCGTGGTGGAGTTCGGCGACGACGGCTGCGTGCTCTCCATCGAGGAGAAGCCGAAGGTGCCCAAGTCGAATTACGCAGTCACCGGCCTGTATTTTTACGACAACCGGGTCGTCGGGTTCGCAAAAAGTTTAAAACCCTCCGGGCGGGGAGAGTTGGAGATCACCGACATCAACCAGATGTACCTGGACTGCGGGGACCTGGACGTGCGCATCCTCGGGCGCGGCTACGCGTGGCTGGACACCGGCTCGATCGCGAATTTGACGCGCGCCTCCAACTTTGTGCAGGCCGTGGAGACCCTGCAGGGCATAAAAATTTCCGCGCCGGAGGAGATCGCCTACAACACCGGGTGGATCACAGAGGAGCAGCTGATGGCATCGGCGAAAAAGTACGGCAAGAGCGAGTACGGCCAGCACCTGCAGAACGTCCTCGAGGGCAAGGTGTTGTACTCAGCTACATTCGACTCCCGGCCCCAGTGGGGGAGGGATGAGGCGCGGCTGCAGGAGTAGTTTTTTACCCCCTCTGTCGCCAGCGTCTCCTGCGGGAGCCGCATGCGACATCTCCCCCAAGGGGGCGATCCTGACGGCAGCCGAGAGTTTTTTGCGAGGTCAAACGAAGGAGGGAGCATCATGCAAAAGCTGCGTATGATCCCTGCAATGTTGCTGTTGTGCCTGCTGGCCTCCTGCAGAGTACCTGCTGAACCGCCCGAAGCATCGCCAACCGGGTCCGCACCTATCACCACCACCGAGACTGAGACGACAACCGAGCTGCCCACTGAGCTGCCCACCGAGCTGCCAACCACTTTGCCGCCCACTGAGCCCCTCACCTGGCCCGTTCCGCCCGTCCCGCCGCCAGTTGCGCCCGGCGTTGTCCGGATGACCTTTGCGGGGGACTGCACCCTGGGGGGCGTCAACGGCAACGATTCCGGGTTCCCCCGGGCCTATGCGGGCTCCGGCAGCCTGACCTACCCCTTCGACGGCGTGCGGCACCTCTTCGCGCAGGACGACCTTACTGTGATCAATTTCGAGGGCACGCTCACCGACGCGGCGCGGCAGGCGGACAAGGAGTGGCGCTTCCGGGGCCCGCCGGAATACGCGAGGATCCTGCCGGCCTCCTCAATAGAGGCGGTCAGCCTGGCCAACAACCACGCCCCCTACGATTATCTGGAGCAGGGCTTCCGGGATACGATGGCGAACCTGCGGGCCGCCGGGGTGGGCGTGACCTACACGGACCACCCCCTGGTCACTGTTGTCAACGGCGTGGAGGTGGTCGTCGTCAGCGGCAGCGCCGCCCTGGCGGAGGACAAGAGCACCACGCCGGGCGCGGTGGCGCTGGGGGTGCTCATGCAGATAGGGGAATATAAACGGGAGGGCAACATCATCATTGCCGACATGCACTGGGACGACTCCCCCGCGTGGCAGGCGCGCACGGCCCGGACGTTCATCGACGCGGGCGCCGACCTGGTGGTCGGGCACCACGCCCATGCCCTGCGGGGCATCGAGCGCTATAAGGGGAAGTACATCGCCTACGGCCTAGGCAACTTCGCCTACGGCGGCAGCCCCCTGGCCGGCGAGCCGGAGACCATCCTGCTGCACGTGACCTTTGTTGTGGAAAATGGGCAGCCGGCCGTGGCCGGGATCGCGGTCACCCCCTGCTATATCACCTCGAGCACTTCCCGGAACGCCAATGGCGTGCTGCGCAACGACTACCGGCCCAGGGTTGTGACGGGCGCGCAGGCCGAGGCCGTGCGGACGCTGCTGCTGGAGCGCAGCAGGGGGCTGGCGGATGGGATTGACCAGGTGGAATTTTACGGATCATAGGGGGGCATTTTATGAACGAAACCGTGAAGATCAAAAAGAGCTGGCTGATCGCGGGCGGGGGCGTGCTGGCCGTGCTGCTGGTGGGGGGCCTGCTGGCCGGGGGCTTTTTCCTGGGCAGGGCAAACAGGCCCGCGGCGTCGCAGGGCGGGGAGCAGCCTCCCGCGCAGGCCGCAACGTACGTCACGGAGATGCCGTATAGCATTGAAGGAAGCGATGGCGCGGAATTCCTCGGCAAGTATACCGGCTATATCGTCGACGGCCTGCCTGAGGACGAAAACGGTACGATTGTGTTGGATAGCGGCAATCAATATGCAGGCAATTGGAAAAGCGGCAAATTCAACGGGCAAGGCACTTTTTCTTGGTCTAAAGGCATCCAATATACCGGCAACTGGAAAGACGGCAAGCGCGATGGCCAAGGCACTGAGACATATCCAGAAGGCGCTGAATATATCGGCGAATGGAAAGACGACAAAAAAAACGGCCAGGGCACCTTGACCGGTCCCGATGGCAACAAATATGTCGGCAGTTGGAAAGACGGCAAACCCGATGGCCATGGCACCACGACAAACTCCAACGGCGACAAATATGTTGGAAACCATAAGGAAGGCCTGTACAGCGGCCAGGGCACATATACCTGGGCTGACGGCAGCGTATATGTCGGCAGTTGGAAAGGTGGCAAGAGTGATGGCCAAGGCACAAAGACTTTTTCAAATGGGAATAAATACGTTGGCAGTTGGAAGGATGACAAAGCCAGCGGCTATGGTACAATGTACGACGCAGACGGCAAGGTCACGTACCAGGGCGAGTGGGAGGACGGTAAGTCTGTGAGCACAAGCGCCGCCCCGCCGACAACCACCAAGGCGCAAACCACAACCAAAGCAACCACAACCACCACCAAGGCGACCACCACTACCCAGGAAAAAAGGTATGTCATAGTAGAATATGGCAACGGCGATGTGTTTGACGGCGTATTGATAAATGACAAACGCAGCGGGCAAGGCACGTATACTTGGGCGGATGGCAGCAAATATGTTGGCAACTGGAAAGACGGCTATCGCGATGGTTATGGCACGCTCTACAATGCTAACGGCGCGATCAGCAAACAGGGCCAGTGGAAAGACGATAAGTTTGTGGATGCCACCACAACCACCACCAGCCGCGCCGCAACAACAACAACCACCACAAAGGCCCCAACCAACCCGCCCTATACCGACCCGCCCTTTACGCAACGGATGAAGACGCCCTGCTATAAATGCGGCGGCAGCGGGTCGATGATCTGCCCCTCCTGTGGCGGCAGCGGAAGGTTGATCGGCGACAAACTGTGCATGCAGTGCTTCGGCAGCGGGTCGACCATCTGCAGCGGCTGCGGTGGGCTGGGGTATTTCTGAGCATCCAAAATTTACATCCGCTGAACATAACATTGTGTATTCAAATCCGCAAGAATTGGCGGCATAGGGGGACATTTTATGAGCGAAACCGTGAAGATCAAGAAGAGCTGGCTGATCGCCGGCGGGGCCGTGCTGGCGGCGCTGCTGGTGGGGGGCCTGCTGGCCGGGGGCTTTTTCCTGGGCAGGGGAGGCCTGCCTGCTCGGGAGAAAACCGTGGAACAGCCTCCCGCGCAGGCCGGGGACTATGTCACAGAGATGCGATATAGCGTGACGGGGATTGACGGTGAGGAATCCCTCGGCACCTACACCGGGCATGTGGTCAACGGCTTGCCGGAGGACGAAAACGGCGTGTTCGAGTATGATGACGGCGCAAAATATGTCGGCGGCTGGAAGGACGGCAAGCAGCACGGCTGGGGCACGGAGACATATTCCTTCGGCGAATATGTCGGCGAGTTCAGGAACGGGCTACCCAACGGGCAGGGCACGCTGACCGAAAACTGGGGCGACGTTATGTCCGGCGAATGGAAGGACGGGTTCCCTGTTGCGCAGAACGAGGAACCCGCCGCCACCGCCGCCCCGCCCACAACCACCAAAGCGCCAACCACCACCAGGGCAACCACGACAACCAAGGCGGCAACCACAACCAAGGCAACCACCCAGGGCACGGTCAGAGAAGTATACCCCAACGGCAGTGTGTATGAAGGCCCAATAGTAAACGGCAAGCGTAACGGTTACGGCACGTTTTCAGTTTACAACGGCAATAAATATGTCGGCAATTTTGTTGATGGAGATTATAACGGTCAGGGCACGTTTTATTTTGCCAACGGCGATAAATATGTTGGCAATTTTGTCAATGGAGATTTCAACGGCCAGGGTACGATGACATATGCCGACGGCGCTAAATATGTCGGTAATTGGAAGGACGACAAGCGCGACGGCTACGGCACGTATACATTTGCCAGCGGCGAAAAATTTGTTGGTAATTATAAGAATGGCCTGCGCGACGGATACGGCACGCTCTACAACACCAACGGAACAATCAACAAACAGGGCCAGTGGAAGGATGGCGTATTTCAAGGGACCACAACCGTAACAACAACGACCACTCGCGCCGCAACCACCACAACGACCACCAGAGCCGCAACCACCACAACAACCACCCGCGCCGCAACCAGCCCGCCATCCACCGCCACCAACACCCGGGGCAACACCACGGGCAACATCAACGGAGGCGGATGGGTTGCCAAGCAGGGGGACTGGCTGTATTACTCGGACCACAAAAACGCGATCTACAAGCAGAGGATGGACGGCACCGGCAAAATCCAGATCGTCTGGGGCGTGAACGCCTACAGCCTGAACGTTGTGGGGAATTACCTCTATTACACGTCCTACGAGGGAAAAGACGTGAATGACTTTTTCAGGATATACTCCCTCAGGCGCTGCAATCTCAACGGCGGCGAGCAGTATACCTACTGCTATTGCGGGGAGAAGATGCTTGTCGTTGACAACCAGATCTACTATTCCGGTTCCTGCGAACCGCGTGGTGTGATGTACGACAGCGTCAGGGGACCCTATTCCATGAGCATCGACGGTAGCGGCGTGCGGAAAATGAACGCGAGCTTCGGCGACATCGCCGACGGCTACAACTACTACGGAACTGCCAGCGGCCTTTGCAAGGAGAATCTCGCGACAGGTATCAAAACAACTTTGTGTTCTATCAACTCGCCTCACGACATTACAGTGAAAGGCAGCACGGTCTATTTCGTTGGCCCCAATAATACCGGCGGCACCGGGGATTCTATTTATAGCATCAGCACAAGCGGCGGCAGTGCGCGGGCCTTGGCAAGCGTGAAAAATGTATTTTCCTTGCATGTTACAGATGCCTATATTTATTGCACTTACGCCGATGGCTTATCCTCTGACGACAACGCTTTCAGGCACATCCGTGTGCCTCTCAACGGAGGGGTGCCGTCGCAGGACTTGGGCCGTATTTGCGGAAATGCCGCTTACGGCTTCAACTTCGGCGATAACACCTTTTACCAAGTGGTTTACCAGACCAGCGAATTGGTCAGCCAGAGGTTTTGATGAAAAATTGAAAGGGAACCACCATGACCGCCACCCCACTCGCCCTGCCCGGCGTATATTTGATCGAGCCCGCCCTGCACGGCGACGGGCGCGGCTGGTTCTGCGAGATGTATAACGAGGCCGCGCTGGCGGAGATCGGCATCACGGCGCGGTTTGTGCAGGACAACCGTTCGTACTCCGCCCGCAAGGGCACCCTGCGGGGCCTGCACTGCCAGGCCGCACCCTGCGCCCAGGGCAAGCTGTTCAGCTGTCTGCGCGGCGCGATCCTCGACGTGGCGGTGGACGCGCGCCGGGATTCGCCGACGTATATGTGGTGGGTGTCTGCGGAGCTCACGGCGGAGAACCGGCGGCAGTTGTGGATTCCCCGGGGCTGCCTGCACGGCTTCGTCACCCTCACGGATGACGTGGAGGTCTTCTACAAGGTGGACGCGTTTTTCTCGCCCACACATGACCGGTCGGTCCGCTGGGACGACCCGGCCTTCGGCGTGGCGTGGGGCGTGGAGCGGCCGATCCTGTCCGCGAAGGACGCAGGCGCGCCAACGTGGGGGGAGGCAGGGATCGTGTTTGGGATGGAGGGGTGAGATGCGCATCCTCATCACCGGCGCGCGCGGCCAGCTGGGCCACGACGTTGTGCTGGAGGCCCGGTGGCGCGGCTGGGAAACCATCGGCGCGGACATTGATGACTTCGACATCACCGACCGCGCGGCCGCCCTCGCGGCACTGGAAAAAGCCGCGCCCGACGCGGTCATCCACTGCGCGGCCTATACCGCCGTGGACAGGGCCGAATCTGAGCCGGAGTTGGCCCGTGCGGTCAACGAGGGCGGCACGCGGCACGTGGCGGAATACTGCGCCGCCAAGGGCATATGGATGATCTACGTCAGCACAGACTATGTCTTCGACGGGAGCGGCGATTTGCCCCGCGAGGTGGACGAGCCGCCTGTGCCGCTGAACGTCTACGGCGAGACGAAGCGCGCGGGGGAGCGGGCCGTGCAGGCCCTGTGCAGCCGTTTTATGATCGTGCGCACCTCGTGGGTGTTCGGCAGTCACGGCGGCAATTTTGTGAAGACCATGCTGCGACTCGGACGCGGGCGGGAGGAAGTGCGAGTCGTCAACGACCAGATTGGCGCGCCGACTTACACCGTTGACCTGGCCCGCCTGCTGTGTGACATGGCACAGCGGCCCATCGAGGGCGTATACCACGCGTCAAATGCTGGCGAATGCAACTGGGCCGCCTTCGCGGCGAAGATATTCGAGCTGGCGGGCATCAATTGCAGGGTGATCCCCATCCCCTCCGATGAGTACCCGCAAACGGCGCAGAGGCCGAGAAACTCGCGCCTATCCCCGAAGGCCCTCATAGAGGCAGGTTACGCATCCCTTCCGCCATGGGAATCCGCCCTGGCGGAGATGTTAAATATAGAAAAACCAGAAAAAGAGAGGTAACCATCATGAGCGAACTGGTACTGAGCTACTCCTTCACCGGCAACACGAGGCTCCTTGCCGAAACCTTTGCCCGGGAAAACGGCCTTGCGCTGTGCGAGATCTACGCGCAGGGGCGCGTGGGCAAGTTTGCGGCCTACACCGCGGGCTGTTTCAAGGCCCTCAAGGGCGTGGGCATGCCCATCGAGGCCCCCGCCGCGGACCTGAGCGAATGCGAGGCCGCGCACATCTTCGCGCCCATCTGGGCAGGAAGCATCGCGCCGCCCATGAACAGCGCCCTGGCCCTGCTGCCCAAGGGGGCCAAGCTCAGCCTGCACATGGTCTCCGGCAGCGGCGGCAGCAACCAGGACAAGATCACCGAGCGCCTGCAAAACATGGGACTGGAGGTCACTGCCTATGAGGACATCCGGAAATAGCGGCGCCGCGCAGGATGCGGCGCTTCCCAGCCTCGTCATGCGGCGCGGCCCGGAGCCCTTGCCATCTCTCACATTGCCGCCGGGCGTGCGCCTGCGCGTCTTCGAGGAGGGGTGGGGCCCCGCCGCGTGGGAGCATGTCGTCAACACGGCCTTTGGGCGCGATTTTACCTTCGACGGGAAGATGCGCGCCGAGCCCGCCTACCGGCCCGAGCGCATCCTCTTCCTCGAGCAGGGGGGCGCGCCTTGTGGCCACCGCCACGTCTCATCCTGTATCGTGGCGGTTGCCGCCGCGTGGCAGCGCGACAAATGGCCCCCCGGCACGGGCTACCTGCACTATGTGGCTGTGCTGCCGGAGGCGCGGGGGAATGGCCTGGGATACTGGGTCTCCCTGGCGGCGCTGCATCAGATGCGCCGCGAGGGCAACTCCCGTGCCCTGCTGGAAACCCAGGACGAGCGCCTGCCCGCCATCAAGACGTACCTCAAACTGGGGTTTGTGCCGGATTTGGAGGGGCATGAGAGCTATAAGGCGAGGTGGGAGGAGATCATGGCGCAACTGAACGGGGGACATCCATGAAAAAATGGCTGCGCACAACCCTGATTGTCCTAGCTGTCCTGCTCGTTTTGCCGGGCATATGGTACGGCGGCCTATATTTGTGGTCCCTGCCCGAACCACCGACGTTACGCGTCCAATATGAGTTGCAAGACGGCCCGCAGACACGCTCCTGCAGGTCGGGCAACTTTCACTATCGCGGCAAAATTGCAGACGGGGTTTGGCTCGGCCCAGAACCCGGGGAATATGATTTCATCGATTACGAGCAGCGCACCATCACCGCCCCACCGGGCACAGTGCTGCGCTTCGCCGCCGCCAAACCCGGCCGGCGTGGCGCCCTCCTGGATAGCCGTCTTCGGACCCCGGCGGTGGACGCAAAAATAATCGCCTGCGTCGAGACCGATGAGGCGGAATTCATCGGCTATGAGCGCAGCGCGGATTCCAGGGGATTCAACCTCACCGTGCCGGACAGGCCGCCCGGCCTTTACATCCTGCGCTTCGATGTGAATTTCCAGCGGGGTGGGAGTGCGTTCTACGATTTCTATTTGCGCATCACAGAAAACAAACAATAGGAGCTCCCATGACCATCTACCAGCAACTCACCGCCGAATTCCGCCTGCAGCCCTCGCAGGTGGAGAACGTCGTCAGGCTCATCGATGAGGGCAACACCATCCCCTTCATCGCGCGCTACCGCAAGGAGCAGCACGGCGCGCTGGACGACCAGATCCTGCGCGAGCTTTCCGAGCGCCTGGAATACCTGCGGAGCCTCGAGAAGCGCCGCGAGGAGGTCCGCGCGGCCATCGAGGCGCAGGAGAAGCTCACCCCGGAAATTGAACAGACCCTGGATAAGGCCGTGACCCTGGCGGAGATCGAGGACGTCTACCGGCCCTTCAGGCCCAAGCGCAGGACCCGCGCCAGCATAGCGAAAGAGAAGGGCTTGGAGCCCCTCGCGGAGCGGATTTACGCGCAGGCAGCCGACAGTCCCGTGCCCATCGCCATGGCCGAAGGCTACATAGACGAGGAAAAGGGCGTGCCTGACGCGCAGGAGGCCCTGCAGGGCGCGATGGACATCATCGCCGAGTGGATCTCAGACAACGCGAATATCCGAAGGCGCCTGCGCAACCTATGCGGCGTCGTGGGCGATGTGGAATCCAAGGCAGCCAAGCCGGGGGAGGACAGCGTCTACGCCGACTACTACGACTTCCGCGAGCCGGTGAAGAAGATTGCCGACCACCGCGTGTTGGCCATCAACCGGGGCGAGCGCGAGGAATTCCTCAAGGTCAGTATCCTGCTGGAGAGCGTCAAGGGCCGCAGCGTGGTTGCCGCTGAGACCCTCGAGCCAAGTGGGCGCTCCCTGTGCACGGAGTGCGTGCGCGAGGCCGGGGCGGACGCCTACGACCGCCTGATCTTCCCCTCCATCGAGCGGGAGATGCGCAGCATGCTCACCGAAAAGGCCGCTGCCGCCGCCATCCGCAACTTCAGCATGAACCTGCGCGAGTTGCTGCTGCAGCCCCCCGTGAAGGGCAAGGCGGCCCTGGGGCTGGACCCGGGCTACCGCACGGGCTGCAAGGTGGCCGCGGTGGACCCCACCGGCCGCGTGCTGGACACCGGCGTGATCTACGTCACGCATTCGGACGCGCAGAGGGAGCAGGCCCGGCGGCTGATTCTCTCGATGATAGAAAAGTATGGAATCGAGGTCATCGCCATCGGCAACGGGACGGCATCGCGGGAGACAGAGGAGTTTGCCGTCGACGTCATGCGGAAAGCGAAAAATGTCGCCTACATGATCGTCAGCGAGGCCGGGGCTTCGGTCTATTCGGCCTCCAAGCTGGCGGCGGAGGAGTTCCCGCAGTTTGACGTATCCCTGCGCAGCGCGGTGTCCATTGCGCGCCGTCTGCAGGACCCTCTGGCCGAGTTGGTGAAGATCGAGCCCCGGGCCATCGGTGTGGGGCAGTACCAGCACGACATGCCGAAAAAGGAGCTCGAGCGCGCCTTGGACGGCGTGGTGGAGGACTGCGTCAACGCCGTGGGGGCGGACGTCAACACGGCCTCGCCCGCGCTGCTCAGCCGCATCTCGGGCGTGAATAGCGCGCTTGCCAAGAGCATTGTCATCTACCGCGAGGAAAATGGGGCCTTTGGTTCCCGCGCGGCGTTGAAGAAGGTGCCCAAACTGGGCGCGAAGGCCTTTGAGCAGTGCGCGGGCTTCCTGCGCGTGCCCGAGAGCAAGAATGTCCTCGACAACACCGGCGTGCACCCCGAGAGCTACGACGCGGCGAAGGCGCTGCTGGCGGAGCTGGGGTATTCCGATAAAGACATCAAGCGGGGCCATGTGCCCGATATCGAAGATAAAATCGTGGCTGCGGGCGGCGTTGAAAAATTGGCGGGAGATATGGGTGTTGGCCTGCCCACATTGAAAGATATCATTAAGGAGCTGAAGCGCCCGGGGCGCGACCCCCGCGACGAGCTTCCCCCGCCGGTCCTGCGCACCGACGTGCTGCGCATGGAGGACCTTCTGCCCGGCATGGAGGTCAGGGGCACGGTGCGCAACGTGGTGGACTTCGGCGCGTTCGTGGATATCGGCGTGCACCAGGACGGCCTGGTGCATGTGTCGCGCATCGTCGACAGGTTTATCAAACATCCCTCGGAGGTGCTCAAGGTTGGCCAGGTGGTCACGGCCTGGGTGCTTTCGGTCGATACAAAAAAACAGCGCATCGCGCTGACTATGAAACAATCAGGAGGGACCCCATGAGCGAAACCAAAAAAAGGAAGATCCTCAAGCGAAAAATCGAGGCGGGGGACTGGGTCCGCATCGCGGGGATCCTCGTGTGCGTGGCCTTCGCGGTCTGGCTGACATGGATATACACCCAAAAATTCGGGGAGATCACCGCCAGCGACAAATCGGGCACGTTCCTGGAGAACCTGCTCGCCTCGGGCCTGGCCCTGAAAAACTACATCGCCGGCAACTACCCAAAAGCGGGGACCGCGGTCCTGCTGTCCATGCAATTTATGCAGGTGATCGTCTCCGCCATCCCCTCGTCGCTCACCTCCTTCGCCAGCGGCATGATCCTCGGCCTGCCGATGGGGCTGTTCATCAGCAGCCTCGGATCGCTGCTGGGCACCATCGTCACGTTCTACCTCACGCGGCTGCTGGGACGCAAGGTGCTCACGCTGTTTATCAGCAAAAAGAACATCGAACAGGCCGAGGCCATGCTGGACGGCAACACCTCCACGCTGGTCCTGTTCATCCTGTTTATTTTGCCCACGCCCAAGGACCTGTTCGCCTTTTTTTACGGCCTGACCAACATGAAGGCCTCGAAATTTTTCCTGATCGCCACCATAGGCCGCATCCCAGGCATGTTCGTGACCTCCTACCTCGGCGCGCACATCGAGGACCGCAACTGGCCCGTGCTGATCTTCTTCACCGTGTTCGGGGTGGCGGTGACCCTCGCGTTTGCGATCTTCACCCCGCAGATCATGGCGCTGCTGAAGAAAAAGAAGAAGGCGGTGCCAGAGCTTGAGGAAGCAGGCGTATGAGCAAGCCCCTGCGCGGATCGACGCCGCAGCCCGACCACATCCTGCTCAGCCTCAACGGGGACGAGCGCAGTTGCCGGGCCGTCACCTGGCGTACCAGCGAGGAGATCACCGACGGCTATGTGGAGCACCGTGAAATTGGGGCGGGGGAGTGGCGCCGCGCCGAAGGCTCGCACAATCGCTTTGAGAGCGACATCGACGTGAGCCAAATCCACTGGGCGCACCTGAAAAACCTGCGGCCCGGCGCGCGGTACGAGTACACCTGCGGGGACGAGAGCCATCGCTCCGCCGTGTATTCCTTCGCCACCGCGCCGGAAAAAATCGAAAAATTCAAGTTCCTCTGCTTTGCCGACCACCAGAAGGGCCAGCCCTTCGACCTGCCGGACTACGGCGATTTCCGGCGCTTCTGCCTGGCGCTGCTGGAGGAGCACCCGGACACCGCGTTCATCCTCACCGCGGGGGACAACACGGATTCCGGCCAGCACGAGCAGCAGTGGAACGCCCTGTTCGCCACGGGGCTGAACGGCATCGCAGAGCGCGTGCCCCTCATGATGCAGCTGGGCAACCACGACAACCGGGGCTTCGCCGATTACCGGCGGGGTGTCGGGCGGTATTATTCCGAGCCAGGCGAGTTCTTCTGCAAGCAGTTCCAGGGGGCCTATCCGCAAAACGGCCCGGCGGGCTGGGAGACCGAGAACTATATTTTTAAATATGGCAATGTCCAGTTCAACGTCATCGGCCTGACGGGTGATGAGGAGAGAAACAATTGGCTGCTGGAGACCACAGCGAGTTCAAACGCGCAGTGGAAGGTCAGCGTGTGGCACTTCCCTGTGCCGCATTCCGGCGTGGACACCGAGATCACCGACTATCCCCCGCTGCGGGAGGGCCTGGCCTGCTTCGACCTCGCCATCGCGGGGCACGAGCACAGCTTCGCGCGCAGCTTCCCCTACCGCGACTCAGAGCTCTTTGATAGGCCCTCGCAGGGCACGGTGCACTACACTCTGGGCAACGGCAACCGCAACCCGCCCGGCTCGCAAACCGTGGCGAAGATCTGGCACGCGGCCTTCTTCCCTATGGAGGAGAGGCTCTCCGCCGCCGCCGTCGTGGAGGTGGAGGGGCCGCGCATCACCCTGACCAGCGTGCTGGAGGACGGCCGCGTCATCGATCGGTGTGTCATCGACAAGGAGAACGATGTGATCCTCCCCCGGGCGGCCTCGCCGGTGTTCGGCCCGGGGCGGACGCGCATGCTGTTCAAAGGCATGGACCCGGGGCTTTGCCAGGCGGACACCCCCTGCGTATGGAGGGACGGCCGGTGGTTTTGCCCCCTTGCGATTTTGATTGCCTACCTCGGCGGCCGCGCCCAGAAGACCCCCGGCCAGTGCAGGCTGGAGGTCTATGGCCGTTGGGCCGTGTTCATCGAGGGCAGCGATACGGCGCAGACCGACCGGGGCGAGGTCGCCCTGCCCGCGCCGGTGTACCGGGGGCACAGGGGGCAGCTCTACATGCCAGCGGAGGCCTGCGGCGCCTTCGATATGCGCTGGGACTACGCCGCCCGCAACAACTTCATCAACTTTGAGCACGGGAGCGAGGAAAAACCGGTCACGGAGCAGCCGTGAGGATATGTTTTTGCGGCGGGCGGCTTGCTAGCCGCCCCTACAGATTGGAATATAGATGTCCATCTGCACCATGTTTTCGTGCAGCCAGGCGTGGTCGCGCTC
>Ga0123353_10000553_pt1 | contig 45997 bp, 47 predicted proteins | sample TergutLab28metaG_3_FD_92763 | JGI IMG/M metagenome (GOLD analysis project Ga0123353, IMG submission 92763) | Labiotermes labralis P3 segment gut microbial communities from Petit-Saut dam, French Guiana - Lab288 P3 | ecosystem: Host-associated > Arthropoda: Insects > Digestive system > Gut ... | reverse complement strand
TCTAAGACTGACCACATCCTGTCTGTTATATCGTGTCGCCGATGTGCTGCCTCCATTGAGAACCTCCTCTGTGGTTTTCTCTATTCTATCATAAATTCATTCTCGTGTAAACGCTATCTAGGTGTTTCATGCATTTTGGCTTCATGGTTATACCTCACCATCATAAAGAACACTATGGGGCGTTCTTTTTGGAGAAGCGCCCCATAGTGGTTTTTTGTTTCGGAACCTATATATTCACTATCTCGACCAGTTCGGGGTCGCCCGCCAAGGGTTGGAAGATATAGATATATACCTCATAGGATTCCGCATCGGGTACCACGGGCATTGCCGTCGCCATGAAGCGATAGTTTGTGCCTGCCACCACCTGTGTCGCCACAAGGGTGGGTACATAGTTTACACCGACCAAATGCTCCATTGCCGCATTGAAAACGGCAAGGTCATCCTCGGTGACGGCCCTGTCCTCCGTATAGCCGCCGACGATGGGGGCGGGCGGCGCGTCCTTCTGCACGCAGGCAGCGAGACCCATCACTATAATAATGACCGCCAGGCACAGAGCCAAAATGTTGCGTGTTCTTTTCATATTCCCTCCTCTTTTTCAGCGTTTATACGCTGAGAACAGTATAGGTCTTTGCAAAGCGGTCGTCAAGGACGTTGACAGGATTTCCTTTGCGGGGCGCTATAGAAAGTTCACCCAATCACGCCTGGCATACAACGCTCTCGCGATATAGACCGTTTTTGTTTTATCGTGGACAATGTAGAAAAGAAGGTAATTATCAACAGCCAGCTTACGCAGATTTCTTTGTCTCAACAGCTCATCGCGTTCCAATGCGTACCGTTTCGGCATTTGCCGGAGCGTTATGATTGCAGCTTCCACCTTATCCAGTATTTTTTCGGCTAACGCGGGCTCTCTCAAGTTGACAGAAATATAGGCATGAATCTCCTGTAAGTCGCGTTTTGCCTTTTTGGACAATTCAACTCTGTACACGTCCATTGGCAATACCCTCGCGTATCTCCCGCATGGCTGCTCCGAAATCTTGCGTGCGGCCGTTTGCTATGTCCTCCAACCCCTCGTCCAGCAATTGATACAATTCCCGTCTGGCAACAAGCTCCCTGTAGCCCTCTACGCTCAAAAGCACGTATTTACCACGCCCGTGCTTGGTTAAAACAACCGGCACTTGTTCGGTGTCAACAAAATCGGTGATCTCACCGATGTTTGCGCGTAAATCCGATAAGGGCCGTATCTGTGGGAAAGATTGCATGACCATACTTGTACCTCCTGTATTATTGTATGATTATTATAACCATATTACGTACTAAAATCAATACAAAATTTCCTTGAAATACGGTAGCACCGCTCCCTCTCCGTCGTCAATCGTATATGCTTCAATATATGTTGCGGTCAAATCCATAAGCGAAAAAGTGACGAATTCGTAGCTGTAATATCCGGGGTCCTCATGATAGCGAATTCGATATTCAATTGTGCCGTCCTCGTTTTCCACCATCTGTGCGTCGGGGAATTGTGTTTGGATGCGCGTCAACTCCGCCGTAAAATCGGGTTCGGACAATTCAATTTTCAGATAAATATCAAAATCTGCTTCGATGGAATTGCGGAACCGATAAAAATACTCGACGTTTCTTGCCGATTGGGGGATTTCCTGCGGGAAGATATTGCTCTTGCCATACTTTTCCGGATAGTCATCCGCTATCAAATAATGATTGATGTCACTTGTTTGCGAACTAAAGGGGCAAATAAAACCGGTTAGCCCTATGCCCATGAAGCTAAATGGAAAAATCGCGAGCAGTATCGCCGCTCCCACTATGCGCATCCATTTTCTGAACCATCTTTTCAGGGGGAGATAAATGATGGCCAAGATGGTGGGCAGGGTGCAGAAGAGACTCCAAACGATCAAGTCCCACCAATTAGAAACATATGGGTACTTGAAGCTGAAGCAGACCCGCATCGCTACATAAATATACAGCGAGAGATTGACCCCTATGAAGATCAGGGGCAGAATCAGATATTTTCGTTGCCTTTTCTTCACAGCGTCCGCAGCACCGCGAGTCTCTCCTCTTCGCTGCCCTCCAGCGCCGCGACGACCGCGGCGTGGCGTTCTTTGTTGAGCTTATAGCGCGTACAGAAAAAGATGCCGATGCTCATAAAGAGCAGGGGAGCCAGGGCCATGATGGCGATGATGGCGTTTTGCGCGGAGAGGGGTTGGGAGAGCACCTCCACGCCCGACAAAATGTCCTTCTCCACAAAGCCCGCCAAGCCCAAGCCTGCCATGACGATGGCGAGTCCGATTGCCTGCGCGATGCTGTTGATGAAGTTGGCGATGCCGCTGAACGCGCCGGGGGCGGCCGTGCCGAATTGCAGGGTGCCGACATCGACCACGTCCGCAAAGATGGCGTGGGGGATGAGCCCCGGGCCGCTGATGCCGAAGCCGAGTATGGCCGCGAGAAGGTACAGATATAGGGGGTTCGCGCCCGCGGGCATGAAAAAGAGGGCGAGCGCGCCTACAATCCAGATGGCCGAGCCGAATATATAGACCGCCGTCTTGCTGGTCTTCTTGATCATCGCGAGATAAACGGGCAATGCGACGATTTGCATGCCGAACATAAGGGCCGCGCCTATCATACCGACCATATTTGATTGGCCTGCCGCCGTCGCTTCGGCACAGAAGAAGAAGTCGACATAGAAGAAGAACAGGGCGCTCATAATGGCCATCGTCATCTGGCAACAGAGGAAGATATAGAGATATTGCCGAAAGACCTTGACGCGCAGGGGGCGGATGAATTCGCGCAGGGACAGGCGTGGCACTTCCTTCTCCGCCGGGATGCCCTCCTTGGCAAACAGGCCCGTCGCACCGACGCAGAGCATAAACAGGACGCCGAAGCTCAGGCTCATGACGATATAGCCCGTGTTCCCGTCGAAGGCGTCGATGATCATGCCCGGCACCGCCACGCACACGATCGAGGCGAAGATGGAGAAACCCAAGCGCAGTGAGGTGATGCGCGCGCGGTCGGTGTAATCCCAGGTCAGTTCGCCCGTCAGGGAATAATAGGGGATCATAATGACGGACTGCACTGCGCAGAAGAAGATATAGGAGAAGAGCACGGCAAAGAAGCGCGCATACAGTCCCGGATACTGGAAGGGGAAGAACATCAGAAACAGGGACAGCACAACGAGCGGCGCCGCGGCGATGATGGAACCCCGCCGCGTGCCGAAGCGGGCGCGCAATTTATCGGAGTAAAAGCCGATGAAGGGGTCTATCACCGCGTCGAAGATGCGGGCGATCATCATCAGCAACCCGGCCAGCTCGGCGGGCAGGCCGATCACTAAGGCCAAAAAGCCCGGATACAGGAAGTTGATGATGTTGAACGCGCCGCCGCCGAAGAAATCGCCGATCGCGAACGCGAGCATTCTGCCAAAGGGCAGTTTTTTGTTCTGGTTTTCCATTTTGTCCCCATTCCTCATTTTTTGGTTTGATAAAGTTAAAAGTTAATAGTAAATAGTGAAGAGTTGTGGTGGAAATGCTTTCGGATTTCTTAAATATAAAGAATCGCTTGCGATTCGTTCCTTAACTTTTCACTATTCACTCTTAACTGTTAGCTGCCTATATGTACACAAGTCGTGCACGACGCAGGTATCACAGTTCGGTTTTTGGCTTTTGCAGACTTGGCGGCCGTGGTAGATGAGCCAGTGGTGGGCCTTCGACCAATCTTCACGGGCGATATTGGCCATCAGTTGCTCTTCGGTTTTTTCTACGTTTTTGGCGGCGGCGAGACCTATGCGGTTGCTGACGCGGAAGACGTGGGTATCCACCGCGATGGCGGGCTCGCCGAACGCAACGGAGAGGACGACGTTCGCCGTCTTGCGACCCACGCCCGGCAGGGCTTCCAAGGCGGCGCGCTCGCCGGGGACTTGTCCGTTGTATTTTTCCGCAATGGTTCTTGAAAGGGATATGACGTTTGCGGCTTTTGTGTTGAAAAAGCCGCAACTGCGAATATAGGGAATGAGCCCCTCCTCCCCCAAGGCGGCGATGGCGGCGGGGGTGTTTGCGACCGGAAACAGTTCACGCGTGCAGAGATTGACCCGCACGTCCGTGCACTGCGCGGAGAGGACGACGGCGACCAACAGTTCGAAGGGGGAAGCGTATTCCAGGGCCGGTTTGGCATCGGGATAGGCCGCCGCCAGGCGTTGCAGCGCTTCGCTTCGTTTTTCGGGCGTAAGCATCATTTGTGTTGCCCCAAATATTCCAGCGCGCTTGTCGCGGCGATCGCGCCGTCGGCGCAGGCGGTGACGACCTGACGCAACGGGGTTTTACGTATATCGCCTGCGGCATAAACGCCGGGGACGCTTGTCTCCATGCGCTCGTTTGTAAGGATTTCACCCGCAGGGGACAGTTCCAGCTGCCCCTGCACTATCTGCGTTTGCGGGGTGATGCCCACGGCGATAAAGACGCCGGAGACGGGGAGGGTTTGCTCCTCGCCCGTCTTGCGGTTGCGGACGCGCAGGGCGGATAACTCTGTTTCGCCCAACAGTTCCACGACCTCGCTGTCCCAGATGGGGATGATGTTTTCCTGCTTCAGAGCCGCTTGGGCCAGCGTACCCGCGGCGCGCAGGGTATCGCGGCGGTGGATGAGATATACGGTTTCGCAGAGCTCGGAGAGATAGATGGCGTCGGAGACGGCGGTGTCTCCCCCGCCCACAACGGCGGCGCGCTTGCCGCGATAGAACGCGCCGTCGCAGGTGGCGCAATAGGACACGCCCGAAAGGGCGCTTTCGCGCGGGAGACCCAAGCTACGCGGCGTTGCGCCCATGCAGAGGATCAGCGTCTTCGCGCTGTATACACCCGTGGTTGTGGTGACTTGATGTGCGCCTTCCTGTAGCAACAGCGCAGTGACGGAATCAAATTGGATATCCAAATCCCACGCGCGGGCATGCGCTTCCAATGCCGCGCCGAGGGCCATGCCCTCCGGGGCATCGGCGAAGCCGGGATAGTTCTCCACCTTATGCGTTTTGACGATCTGACCGCCCGGGAACATTTCTTCCAACAGGATGGCGTTCGCCCCGCCGCGTTTGGCATATATCCCGGCGGACAGGCCTGCGGGGCCGCCGCCTATGATGATTATATCGTGCATTGTGCCGAATCCTCAAAAAATTCCACGCCGTTCGTGCGCAGGAAGTCGCGGATGACGTCGACGTGTATGCATTGGCCCAAGCGTATAAAGCCATAGTCGGAGACTTTCTGTTGTGAGTTGCCGATGAGTATTTCCTTGTCCACGATATCGCCGCCCATATGAATGATCTTGGTAGAAAATTGCAGGCCGTAGATCAGACCGTTTTGGTCGAAGAGGGGACCGCCGCTTTGCCCGGGCAAACCGGGCGTGGACAACTCGATGCCGAAGAAGCGCTCCTCGTCACGCAGGAAGCGCGTGACCATACCCTCCATGGGGAAGCGCGGGGAGACGGGTACGCCGCCCTTATAAAATTCGATGCTGTCCAACTGCTCGTTGTAACGGAAATTGTTGTATTCGGGGAAGGGGAAGCCGAGACGGCAGAGCATTTGCCCCTGCTTGGGCGCATCCTTGGCGAACACGGCGTGGCCGTGATAGCGTATGGCGCTGATCTCGTTGAAGCGTATGAGCGCGAGGTCGTATTTGGGGTGGAAGGTGCAGGTGAAGCCATTGCCGCCCTCCACGCAGTCGACAAAGGTGTTGCGCAATTGGCAGATCGCATCCTTCGTATAGCCGTGCTTCTTTTCCAACAATTTTTCCTCGAAGCGGAAGCTGGCATCGCGCTTCAGGAGCCTGCGCTCCTCGCAGAAGGCCTTATACTTTTTCTCCATCTGATCGGCGGCGGGTATGGCGGCCGCGATATGCTTGGCCGTCAGCGCGTAGCCGTGGTCATTTACGAAAAACAGGGTGCCGCAATCGGGAAAGACGGCGTTGTCGCCGTAGCGGCGGCGTATGATGTGGAAGGCGCGGGTGTAGCCCGCGACGTTTTCAATGGCATTGACAAACATATTTACTCTCCTGAACTCTTCTGTGTCTGATAGTATATCCGCAATCGGACTATTTCGCAAATATTGTTTATCGCACGCTTTGCAATGTGACGGCAACCACCTCGCGCGGGTTGAATAGACGCGGCGCGTAGCGGGTATTGCCGAGCCCGGCGGAAACGATCATCGTTGTGCGCTGCTTACTGTACTTGCCCCGCGTATACCGGGGGAATATGCCCTGCTCCGGCGCGTACAGGCCTATGCCGAGTATGCGCATCAGCCCGCCGTGGGTATGCCCGCAGAGGGCGAGGTCCACGCCCGCCGCCATATATTCCTTGAACCGTTCGGGTCTGTGGGCGAGGAGGATGTGCAGGCGGGTGCTGTCGATAAGCATGGTCCATTGCTCGGGGCGCGCGTCTTCACAGAGCCCGACGATGCGGAGGGAGGTCTCCCCCACGGTCAGATCCGCCGCTTCGTTGCGCAGTACGCGCACGCCCATGCTTCGCATATCGCCCTCCCAAAAGATCGCACCGGGTATGGCCGTCTCATGGTTGCCGTTCACATAAAAAACGGGCGCGATTTTCAGCATGGCGAATACCAACTCGAACGAGGGCTCGTGGACGTCTTTTCGATGCCTGTCGAAGAGGTCGCCCGTGATGGCGATGAGATCGGGGCGCGCCTGGCGCACCACGCGAATCAGATTTTCCTGCTCCCGTCCGAAGCGGAAGCAATGCAAATCCGAGATCTGCACAATGCTCAGGCCGTGCAGATCCTCCGTCACCTTTCGGTTTTGAAATGTATAACGGTGCAACTTGAGCCGCTTGCCGCTCCACCATCCGATACACAGCAATATGAACAGCAAGAGACCCGCGCCGACAATATACTTCAACATGGCAAGCTCATCTCTCCCATTGGTATTTTTTCATGTCCGCCAACTCCCCGATAAAGCCCACGCCCTCCGCGCTGAGCAGGATTTTTTGCCGCTGCTCGCCGCCGAACGCGAACGCGGCGGCGAGACCGCCACTGTGGTTGACCACACGATGACAGGGTATCGTCTCGGGATCGGGATTCACATGCAGCGCGTATCCGACGACGCGCGCCATGCGCGGATTCCCCGCAAGCCGCGCAACCTGCCCATAACTGGCGACGCGGCCCGGCGGAATCTGCCTGACAACTTCATAGATGCGGTCAAAGGTATTACTCACGGCTGCTATCCATCTCGAATCAAAGATTCCAACTTTTTAATGAGGGCAATGTTGTCGCCTGTCTTGGGATAGGCCTTGTTGAGCTCGCTCGCGGTTAGGGGGCCTTGGGGATTATACCAACTGTACTTTTTGAAATGCGCGGCGTAACTCCCGGTCTCATAGGTCATGCCGCCCTGCGCGAACAACTCGTTGCGGGCATAGCCCAAGGCTTGGAAGAGCGTATAATTCCTGGTCTGCGGAATATTCCACAGCTCACTTTCCGTGATGCTCTCGGTCAGGGCCTTGGCCATCACCAAGCCGTTTTCATCGAAGGGCGTGTCGGGCGCGCCGTCAAATATCATGGAACCACCCTTCAATTCGTAGACGGTATACGCGGACGCGGGGAAATCGTTCGTCTTCTTCGCTTCGTTCTCGTTTGCCGCGTCCGTGATGCGGATATTGGTGGCGGTCGGCGCCGTGCCGGGCTTGACATTGAACGCGTCCGCCACAATGAATACGGAACCGCCCGATTTGCGAATGATCTTATAAACGATGCGGAAGCAGTTGGCGTATTCTGCGTCCTCGTTCTTTGCGACGATGAAATAGTTGTATTTGATCTCGCTGTTGCTGAAATTGTCGCCGAACCAGGCCAGTTTTGCGTCGCGTATGCTCTGGCGCAGGGCGGTCTGGTTATAGCCCTTCAGGCTGTTGAGCGTGCCGTCCTTGTTCGTATCGATCGAGACCTGCGGCGGGGGCGTGGGGGTGGCGTTCGGATCCGGCGTCTCCTCCGGCTCCTCGGGTTCCTCGGGCTCTTCCGGCTCTTCGGGCTCCTCCGAAGGCTCCGCGAATTCCGCGCGGGTCGCCACTTCCTGCAAGCTCCAGGTCCACTGGGTCACCACCATTTTCAACCCGCCTTCCAACAGCGTCCAGACGATATCCCCTTCCGTTCCGGTCGATGTGCTGATCGTGGTGAATGCATAGCTGTCTGCACTCCGAGTCATATCCAAGCCTAAGCTTTGTATGACGGCATAGGCCAACGCGTTTCCCGCGCCCTCTTCGCTCCAGCCGAGCTCTTCTAAAAGCGCTTCGGTGTCCATGGCAGCCGTATAGTTTTGCTGTGCGTCGACATAGATGCGCGCATAGTCCGGCACATGCACGGAGCGGGCTTTTGCATGCAGCGTGGCCGCGTACGCGTCGTGTATCTCCTGCGGCGTCCATATCCAGCTGATATCCTCCAGACGCAGACCGCTGCGCAGGAGGATTGCATCCACCGGAATGTCATTGGATTCGCTGAGCAGTTGCGTCGTCACCGCATAGTCCCCATTGGCCAACTGCGAAATATCCAGTTGCAGCGCGTAGAAGATTTGCAGCTCGGGAAATTCGTCCAGCTTTTCCCTGACCACTTCCTGCCGCGCGGGGTCGGGCAGGCGGTGATCGGCGATCAAGCCGGCAACATCTATCCGCGCCGTATAGACATCACCGTTTTTCTCGACGCTGGCATAGCTCTTGATTGACACGGGGCGCGCAAAGCGGCCGCTTACCACAAAGAATACGGACACGATGATGCCGGCAATCAGTACGCCTATGGCGGCGGATATCCAAAGGATTTGCTTCTGCTTCCGATCCATCAGTCTGCCCTCATCACCTTTTTCCCGCAGGCAGGGCAATACTGCGTGGGGCCGCTGAGCGGTTCGCCGCAATTCGGACAAAAGGCAGGTACTTTGGCGGGCGTGGGCGCGCTCGGCGCGGGCGCGGCAACGGGCGCAGCGGGCCGCTCAAACGCATGCTCCGCCGCACGATCCGGCATCGGCGCATTGAATTGCGCGGGCGCGCCAAACGACGCGTTGCGTACCGGCGGCATGCGTCTCGTCATCGCCTCCTCTTCCTTTACAAGCGCCCGTTCCCTGTCGGATGTACGGGGAACATAGGGCGGCGGGGCCACGCGGCGCGCGGGCGTCGGGGGCGGCGCGAGGGCTTCTTCGTCGTCCTCTTCTTCTTCCTCGTCCTCTTCCTCGTCCTCATCAAAGACCCGATTCTTGTCCTTGAAGCTGACCACGGCGACGGTTAGCAGGATGGCCACCAACAGGAAGGCCACGCCCAATACCAGCGCGACGAAATTGGACGGGCTGAATATGGCGTACAGACTGTATTCCGCAAAGGCCGCCTTGTTGTTGACGGCAGACATCGCGACCAGTCCATAGGTGATCAGGATCACCGCCAGAGTCGCCAAAATGGTTCGTATTGTTCTCATAATTACCCCAATTCCTCCTCAGTTGCTGATTAATTCCTGTATTTCCAAGAGCAGTTCTATATTCTCCCGCTGCTCTGCGCTTAAATAGTCTTCCGTCCAATTCAGGACGGGCATATACCAGCTTCGCGCCGAAAAGTGGGCAAAGAATTCCGCCTCGCTTTCCGGGTCGAAGGGTTGGCCCGTTCGCGCGCCTATCTCCTTGCGGACATAGCGCAGGAGATTGGCCATACTGTGGCCACCCGTTCCCGTCAGCTGCCAGATGCGGTCTTCCGGGAGTTTGTCGAAGCTCGGCGACCAGATCTGCCCGTTGGGCATGCGGTAACTCGCAGGCATGCCCGGAAAGCGTACAAGGCCGTTGTGGTCAAAGGGCAGCCGCTTGCCGTTGCTTACACTGCTTCCGTCCAGCTCATACACGCTGAACGCGCTGCCCGTGAACGCGGATCTGCTGAGTGCCTGCACTTCCGTGCGGTGGCTTTGCGTGAGCACGGCGGCATACGCGACGGCGGACTGCTCCGTCCACTCCAGATCGTAGATGTCGACCGTGATCCAGCGCTCGCCGCCCGTCTTCGTGTTCCGTATATAGTATACCGCGCGGTAGAGGTTGTGAAACGCCGTCGCATCCCTATCGCGCACGAAGCAGGCTCTGAGCTTTCGGGTCTCCACCCCATCCTCCTGCCAATCCCGCGCCGCGTTGTCGCGCTCGACCTGCGCGCGCTCCAATACGGGGCGCAGATTGATGCCATAGCCATCCAAATCGACGGGCGATTGCAGATAGCCCATATCCATGCGCGAGACACTGCCCGCGGTCTGCGTGGGGAAGCTGATGCTCTCCCCCGGGGGTTCCGGCGTCGTCATCGGCGCGGCCTGCGAGCTGTCCTCCGCGATGATGCCCCGCAGGCTCTGCGTCCATATCACGGGGTGAAGGCGTATGCCATAGCGGAGCAGGGTTCTGAGGTCGCCCGTCACATTCAGGGTGATCTCTTCCCCCGCGGTATCGTATACCATCGACAGGCGCAGGTTGCAGAGGGCGTTCACATCGGGATAATCCTCCGCCCGGATGTGGCCGTACCTCGGATTGGGCAGGCACAGATCTGTCAAGATGGCGTCCACATCGAGCACCGCCGTCGGTACGCCGTCTGCATTGCGGCCAAGGCTCGTATAGTCTGAAAGCTGTACCGTGACGGCATAGGCACCCGTGATGATATACAGCGCAGAACCTACACATGCCGTCGCGATGATCATGATGCAGACGAATATCAGCCTGTCTTTTGCCGTCAGCCGTTTCACGGTTCTGTCCCGCTCTTCGCGTAGGCGTTCGGGCGGCGCGGATAGCGGAAGACGTCGCCGCGCCCACTGATGACACAACCGCCCAGGGTGAATGAACAGTGCGCCAGCAGCGGTTCGCCGTCCGCCGTGAATCCGATCACAATGCCCACATGGTTTCCGTCGCCCTCACCGGGCTTGTTTTTGAAGATGAAGTCGCCCGGCTGCAAATCTTCGAAGCGTATCCTTTGGCTGTTGTTCCATTGGTTCTCCGTGCCGTTGCCGATGAGCGCCCGGCTCTCCTCCAAGCTCAATCCTGCCTGCACAAAGCACCAGTTGAGGAAACCCGAGCAATCCATGCCATAGGGCAGGGTTTGGCCCGTAGTTTCATCGCCCTTGCCCTCGACAACGCGGAGCTGCCCCCATTCGGGATCAAAGCCGATGGCGCCGCTCTTACCTCCCCAAAAATAGTCGACCTTGCCGTTGAGGGAGACCGCGCTCTCCACCACAACGCGGCGCATCTCGCTCAATTCCACATTGCTTTGCAGCACACTGTCGATCAGCTCCGCGCTTTGCGGCGCATAGGGCAGGGCGGGACGCGACAAAAACGGATCATAGTTGCGAACCCTCGCCACCAGCAGGCCCAGGAGACAGAGTGCCACCGCAAACAGGAGTGCGGCGGCGATGCCGAGCGCCCGCGCTCGGGTTTCTGTCCTCTTATTTTTGTCCGGGTATACTTCCATATATTATAGTATAGCATTCTCGAAATAAAACAGAAAGGAGCAGTTGCCCTAACTTATGCCCATGCACGAAATTGTTTACCGATTGGACAAAATTCGAACAAACTATTGGCGGGGTGTTATGTGGTTTTTGATTTATTGGGTTTGGGGGAGGTTCATATCCGTAGGCGCGCGATGTATCGCACCTGTCGTATACATGCACGCGCGGGCGGATGCTATCCGCCCCTACGCTTGCATTTGTGGGGCGAGTTCGTGTTTGGGCGTTACGATCCCGTGTAACTGCGGAACAGGCGCAGGATGAGGTGCCAGAAACCGAAGGCGAGGACGTCGTGCGCGGGGTACAGGGCGATCGCAAAGCGGGGCTCAGATTCGTTTGCGTAACCGTAATAGACGTGGCCGACGGGGACGTCTGCGAACAGGGGGGCGGACAGGACTTCGGGCAGGTCGTAGGTGACTTGGAGTTCGCCGTCGCTCTTGCGCAGGAGGGAGACGACGCTTTCGTGGGGGTATAGATCCAACTCGCGCACGTCGCCATCCTGCACGGGATAGGCGGTGAGGGTGGGCGCGCCCTCCTGCGCGAGAGTTTGCAGTTTGCAGTTGGCATAGGCATAGTCAAAGAGCGAGGTGGCGGCGGCAAAACGCTCCTCGCTGTTTTTGCAACCTATTACCACGGCGACATAGCCCACGCCGCCCCGCTCGGCATAGAATACGCCGCTGTAACCGTCGTCGCGCGAGGAACCGGTCAAGAGACCGCGGCAACCCGAATAGTTTCGTATCATGCGGTTGGCGTTCACCAACTCGGTACTGCGCCCGTCGCTGTGGTGGAGGGTATCCATATATTTGATCGCATAGCCCAGAAAGGTCGGGCTTTTCGCGGCGGCGCGGGCGATGGCGGCCAGCTCCTGTGCGGTGAACGCCGTACCCGTGCCTACGCAGTCCGTGAGGGTCAGGGACAGGCCCAATTTCTGCATCGTCGCTTCGATATTTTTTAGGAAGACCTGTTCGGAGCCGAAGGCGTTTTCGCCCAGGGTCCAGATGGCGTCGCCCGCCGAGATCATGATCGCGGCCTTCATCAAATCACCCGCGGGCATCCGCTCCCCGCTCTCCAGAAACGCCGTGGGGCCGCTGACCTCCGCGGCCTTCTTGCTGACCTGCATGGCGGTATCGCCCTTGATGAGCCCCTCGTCAAAGGCCAGCGCGAGGGTCAGTATGGCGGGCAGCTTGGCCAGCCCGGCGACGGCGAGGGACTTATCCGAAGCGGACTCCGCAATCACCAAATCTGCCTGCGCGGGCGTCAGCAGTACCGCCTTGGCGGTCGCGGTCTGGGGCAGGGTTTCAAACGCGTCTACCCCGCCCTCCGCCCTCGCGGCAGCGGGCAGGCACAGGAATGTGAAGATTAGAAATATGCAGAAAAGCTTACGCATAGAAATACCCCCTTGGCATGGTTATCCCGTAACATGGTATGTCCGTGTCAGTGTGAATATGCAATCAGAAAACGCGGTTAGGAGGTTGCCGATATCGAGATGCTATTGTATAATTTCTCTTAGATGAAAGTAAAAAATGGAGGAAAACATGATGCGTATATTTAAGCAACTGTGCATCGATTTCAAAAGTGACCTTCTCTTCAAGGATACGCTTGATTATATGGACGAAGTATTCGGGAAACTCGGCATCACTTATGATGACATGGGGTTCATGTCATCAGGAAGCTTTGGCACCGCCGATAAAGTTGTTGCGAAATACCCGGCTTTGGCAAAATACAAACAACCGGATGAAGATGCGCGTATACCCGGATATGGAGGTATATCAAGCGCGCGAACAGATGAAAAAGGGAATTATACTCTGCGTGTGGATGCGTCGGAACATCAAATCCTGCGCGAAATTGTAAGAAAGACGCCCCGTCCGTATAATTTCGGAGGGATATCCGTTTTTTTAGATAATGTCCGTTGGTTTCCCGAGATCAATACTACCCCGCACTTAGTTGAAACCTCCACAACGCGTTACTTTATTAATGGGATCTCCCGAACAACGCCACCCAATGCATATGATCCGTGTGCATATATGTCGAATTGTCTTGTTTTGAATAAGGTTTATAACTACGGTAAAAAACGCAATCCCGTATGGTTTACCATTGAGACCGGAGATGAAAAAACCGGGATAGTTGATACAACTGACATCGAACAAAGACTGAGCGCGGCACTTGGCAGGTCGTTTTCTAACTCAGAATATGTTTTCTACTTCAACAACGAGGAAACAGAACGTTTGGCAACACTGGATAGGGAGTTTGCCAAGATATATGGCCCTCTCATCCAAGAACTTCGAAACTTGGTAAATGACGCTGCAGGAATACAGCACATTACCGATGGACAAATAGCAGCCGCCGAGCGATACGAACGTGACATTAATAAGCTCCTAAGTTTGGTAAGCGAATCTATTGGAATACAGCATATTGAAAAAGATGATACGTTTCAAACCGCTCTCGGCTCCACAAGTACTTCCGGCTTTTCGTTGGCAAAAGCTTTCAAAAAAGTATTACCACCCAGGCAATACAAGTGCAAAGGGGGGCCTCCCGGCATTTTTACCGTCGTAAAGAAAAACGAAAACAATCATTCGTTTGCTCTTGTGTGTGATTTGACGCCCACTTTTAAGATATTCAGAGCAGGGATGGCTATTTCTGGTTACAATTTCATGCATGAGATTGACTTCAACAACCCAAAACATGAAGGGTTCGAGGAAATCTATCCAAGGACACAAGAAGAGGTTGAATATCACGCTGCCAATTTGGCGGCGGCACTGAGAAAAGCCGAAGCGCAATTGAGCGGTGAATTGTTGCGGCTATATGGAAAATCTATTTTGTGATATGTTCTGTCATTCCCGGCAAACAGATGCGGAACGCCGTTGGCAGGCTTTGGGTGCCGTTGTAGAGGATGTAATCGGCGGGGGCGCTGTCGGTGACTCGGCAGGCGTAGACGCGCATGTGCCATTCTATGTGGGTGAAGATGTGCTTTCGCTCGTAGCACAGGATTTCGGAGCGAGGACTGATGCCGAGTGCTTGCAGGTGGCTTGCCATCTCTTCGGCGTTCAGGTGGCCTGTTGTGTTGGGTAATTGGTACAGACTTGCCAGCAGACCGTTTTCGTTGCGCTTTTGCACGAGGAAAGAGTTATCTTTTTGCAGAACGAATACGGTGAGGGTTTCCGGGCGGCGCGGTTTTTTCGGGCTTTTATAGGGTAGGGACGACGCTGTTCCCGCGCGATTCGCTTCGCATAGCCGAGACAGGGGACACTCTTCACAGCGCGGGGCTTTACCGGGCAGGCAAACGGTTGCGCCGAGATCCATGACGGCCTGGTTGAAATCGCCCGCGCGGGCGGGCAATCCGGCTGTGATTGCCGCGCTCAGGCCTGCCTTGGTTTTGGGGTCGGCGATATCGTCCGCGCAGTTTGTGAGACGCGCGAATACGCGCAGGGCGTTGCCGTCCACGGCGGGTACGTGCGCGCCGAAGGCGATGGAGGCCACGGCGCCCGCCGTATATTCGCCCACGCCGCGGAGTTTTTTCAATTCGGAGATTTCACGGGGGAATATGCCGCCGTATTCTTCGACAATCTGTTTTGCCGCCCGCCGCATATTGCGCGCGCGGGAATAATAGCCCAGACCCTGCCAGACGCGCAACAGCTCGTCCTCTTTACTGTTCGCCAGATCGAAGACCGTGGGGTATGCTTCCATAAAGCGCGGGAAATAGGCCAGCACGGCGCCGGTGCGCGTCTGTTGCAGCATCGTTTCCGATACCCAGACGGCATAGGCGTCCATGGCGCCGCGCCAAGGGAACTCGCGCTTGTTTTCATCAAACCAAGCGAGGAGGGGCGCGGAGAGATCAATCATCGGTTTCTGAATCATCCGCGTCAAAGTCGAAGTCCGCATCGTCGTCCCCGCTCAGCTTTTTCCGCGCAACGGCAATATCGTCATAGCCATAGCCCCGCGCCAGCGCACGCGAACAGGCGCGGCGCTGCCTGTCCCGCTCGGGTAGTTGCGCAAGCTGGGTCCAGAAGCTCTCCATCACGCGGAAGCAGTTTTCGACTTCCGTCGCATTCGAGATCTGCTCTACGGCTTCCTTCGCCAATTCCCGCGGCAACTTGCGCTCTATGAGTTGGCGTAGCAACGCATTGCGGCTCACCGGTTTTGTGCGCAGGCGCGAGTCCACAAAATCCGCCGCAAACTGCGCGTCATTCAGCAGGCCGAGCTCCATAAGCCTGTCCACGGTCGCCATGATGTCGCCCTCGCCGAATTCCCTGTCATCCAGAAACAGTTCCACTTCCCTGACCGTGCGCGCGCGACTACCCAAATAGCGCAACGCAAGTTCCATGGGGCTTTTCGATATATCACTTTTCTTCTTCATAATGGAATTATACCATTTTACCGCATGCAATACAATTGTAACTATTTTAATAAAACTCTTGCGCAGGGGTAGAAAAGCGCAAAGCGTTCCGATACAATGGGTATAAATCAAAATAGCAGGCAGGTTAGGCATGGAACTGGATAATAAGGGGAAGAAGAAGCGCAGAAAGAAGAAGACGCATATATCCATACTTTGGGGCGCGCTGATTGCGGCGGGCATCATTGGCATTGCGATTGTCGTCACCCTCAGCTGGCAACCACTCGCAAGGGCAGGCGACGCGATGAAAACGACCGTCGTCACTTTGCCCAGCCCAACGCCCTTCGATGAAAACTCACCCCGGGCGCAGGCGACGCGGATACGCCAGAGTATCACCCTGTTGCCGGGCATACGGATTGCGGGCGTGGATGCGGGCGGCATGACCCGTGAGGAAGCGCTGCTGGCGCTTGAGCCCCTGATTGCCGAAGCAAACACGAATTACGCCCTGACTTTGCAGGCGGACGCTGCCACGCTCACCTTGGACGCGGAAGCGCTGGGCCGCCACAGCGACGCGGACGCGGTGCTCAATGAGGCCTTTCTTTATCTGAAAGATATAGAGAACGATGAGGAACTGCTGGCGGCCGTGGAGGAAACGGTCGTCAGCGGCAAGTCCTTTGACTTAAGTTACTCCTTGCATGAGGAAAGCGTACGCGCCGCCGTCGCGAATTTCGCGCTCGACGTGGGCAGGGCACCCGTCAACGCCACGCTCTCCATGAGCAGTGGGAAGATGGTCTATACGGACGACGTGCCGGGTACGGGGCTGGACGCCGACGCGCAGGCGGAGCTTGTCGAGCAAATCCTGCGTCAAGCCGAAGACGGACCGGATGCAATCATCTGCGCAACGCTGGTGGACGTCCCCGCGACCATCACGCGGTCTATGCTCGAAGGGCAATACGTTCTGCGCGCCAAGTTTTCCACAAGCTTTTCCGGCAGCACTTCGGATCGGAAATTCAATGTGCGCAAGGGCGCGGATCTGATCAACGGCACGGTTTTGAAGCCGGGCGATACCTTCTCCACCAATGCGGCGCTGGGCGTCCGCACGACGGCGAACGGCTGGAAGATGGCCGGAGCCTATGTGCAGGGCAATACGGAATTGCAGGCGGGCGGCGGCGTATGCCAACTGTCCAGCACCCTGTATAACGCCGTTCTGATGGCCGATTTGCAGATCATCAACCGCCGCAACCACAGCATGCGCGTGGGCTATGTCAAGGGTGGATTGGACGCCACCATCAATTCGGTGGGCAATATCATCGACTTCACGTTCAAGAACAACACGGCGGGCGACCTGTTTATCGTCTCCTATACCGAGGGGAACAATGTGCACATGGAACTCTATGGCTTGCCCATGGATACGAGCGAGTACGATGAGATACGGCTGTCCTCTACAAAAATCAAGACCGTCTCCATCACGACACTCGAGACCCTCGACCCCAGTATGCCCGCAGGCACCAGTGTTGTCACCCGCGAGGGCAAGCAGGGCGAGGTTTGGGAAGCGTATAAGGAATACTATAAAAACGGCAAGCTCGTGAAAAAGGAGCTTATCAACACATCCAACTATGGCATGGTGCAGGCCCTTATCACCGTGGGCAACGGCGCGACGCCCGCGCCGACGGAGACGCCCGCGCCGACCAACACGCCAAAGCCGCCGGATCCGACGCCGACGCCCATGCCTACGCCGGACCCCTCTTAACTATCTCATGAACACCCGCGCGATGCCGGGTCGTTTCACGACCAGCGCGCCCTTGGGGCAGAACTCCTGACAGCAGAAGCAGAGTATACAGCGCCCACGACGGAAGCGCGGAATCTTATTCTTCATCTTTATAGCGTTGGCCGGGCAGGTCTTTTGACAGACCGCACAGCCGACGCATTTTTTCGGCAGCACGACGGGCTTGCTGGCCAGCGCGGCGGTGCTGACTTTTTGGATCACATAGCCGGGTATGCCCTTCACCTTCCCGCCAAACAGCACGCTGTTGTGCTGTTCCACATGCTTATAGTCCGCCACGCGCAAGGATTCCAACTCACCGAGGATGGTTAGACCCCCGATATCTTCGGGGATATAGCCGAGCGACATTGCTTCGGTGAGCGTCGGCACGCGCGCGGGGGGCAGGTTGATGATATGCGCGCCCGCCAAATCTAACGCGTGGGGGCTCTCGCTACACAGGATGCAGCCTATCTTCTTGGGCGTACCCATCGTGGGGCCGTTGCCCTCCATCCCGATGATGGCGTCGCAGATGCTGAGCCGCGGCTTGAAAAAGTTGTTCAGGTCCAGAATCATGCGCGCGAAATCCGTGGAATTCGGAAAGCGATAGTGATATTCCGGCTTTAGCGTCCCCGGTATCACGCCAAACATATTCTTTGCCGCGGCGGAGAGCGCCATCATGCCGTGGCTTTTCAGTTTGCAGACGTCGATGATGGCGTCCGCATCGTCCAAAAACGCGGTATATTCAAACTCGTGCATCACCATGGCTTCGGGATAACTTGCCTTCGCGGTGGAAAAATCCTGGTTCAGCGCCGCGCCGAAAGCCACGGCCTGCGTCATACCGCAGACCTGATATACGCGGTTCAAATAGGCCTTGCCATAGGTTCCGCCCGGGCTGTCGCCTATCGTCACGACCGCGCCGCGCTCGACCAACAGTTTGGTCAGCGCGCAGACGACGGAGGGATGCGTGGTTGCCGCCGTTTCGGGATGCAAAAAGGTGACAAGATTGGCCTTGATGACGACGCGCATGCCGGGCGTCACCCAGGCAAGACCGTCAATCGCCGCAAGTGCGGCGTTGAGCGCGTTTGTTACGGCATCCAAATCGTAAGTATCGCAGGGGACAATGGCGACGGGGGCATAATTCTGCATGGCGGGGACCTTTCGAGATAGGGTACAGGGATCAGGGGAAGAATTCGCTGTATTGTTGATTATACGCATTTCGGTGGTATATCGCAAGCTTGACATATAGTATTATCAGTAATAATATAAGCATGGGCAATAATCCTGTCCCCTGCACCCTGACCCCTGTATCCTAACTCAGAAAAGGAGATACCTCATGGCCAAATATTTCGGAACAGACGGTTTTCGCGGCAAGGCGAATGTGAATTTGACGGTGGAGCACGCGTTTCTGGTGGGGCGCTTTCTCGGCTATGATTTGGGCAAGGCCGCGGCGGCCTATGGACGGCGGGCTCGCGTGGTGATCGGCAAGGATACACGCCGCTCGGGCTATATGTACGAGAACGCGCTGGCGGCGGGTCTCTGCGCTTCGGGCGCGGACGCGCACCTCCTGCACGTCACCACCACGCCCTGCGTCTCCTATATCACGCGCACGGAACATTTCGACTGCGGAATCATGATCTCCGCCAGCCACAACGCCTTTTATGACAACGGCATCAAGCTCTTCAACGCGCAAGGTGAGAAGATGGAGGACGCGTTTATCGAACGCGTGGAAGCCTATCTCGACGGGCTGAGCGGCACCCTCCCCTATGCGACCGGCGCGGATATAGGCCGCACGGTCGACTATATCGAGGGGCGCAACCGCTATATCGCCTACCTAACCGCCCTTGCGCCGCGCTCCTTTGCGGGCAAGCGCATCGGGTTGGACTGTGCCAACGGCTCCGCATGGCAGATTGCCAAGAACGTGTTCGATGCGCTCGGCGCGCAAACCTATGTGATCGGCTATGCCCCTAACGGCACGAACATCAACGAAAACTGCGGCTCCACCCATCCCGAGAACCTGCAAAAATTTGTGGTGGAGAACAAGCTGGATTTGGGCTTCGCCTTTGACGGCGACGCCGACCGCTGTTTGGCCGTGGATGAGACCGGTAAGCTTGTCACGGGCGACCATATCCTCTATCTCTACGGGCGCTATATGCAGGAGCGCGGGCGTTTGGAGACGAATACGGTCGTCACGACGGTGATGAGCAATATGGGGCTGTATAAGGCCTTCGATGCGCTGGGCATCGCCTATGAAAAGACGGCCGTGGGCGACCGTTTTGTCTATGAGAATATGAACGAGCACGGGCATCTCCTCGGGGGCGAACAGAGCGGACACATCATCTTCTCCAAATACGCCAGCACGGGCGACGGCATACTGACGGCCATCAAGGTGATGCAGGTGATCATCAGCAGCAACCGGAAACTCTCCGAATTGGCCGCGCCGATGCGCATGTATCCGCAGGCCCTGAAAAATCTGATTGTACAGGATAAGGACGCCGTCGGAAAGCATCCGACTGTGCGCGCCGCGATTGAAAAGGCGGAGACGGCGCTGGGCGACAATGGGCGCGTGCTCTGCCGCGCCAGCGGCACGGAACCGCTCTGGCGCGTGATGGTCGAAGCCGAGAGCGAAGCGCTCTGCGAGAGCACCTGCAGCGATATTATCGCCGCCGCGCGGGAGAGCGGCCTGTTGGTGAGGGTAAAATGATGAACGGGAATTGGCTGATCGAAAATTTATTGGATTTGACACATACGCGGGCGGCGGAGCTGTTTGCGGACAAATGCTATGCCTGGGAAGTGCTGGCGCATATCAAGGATTGCATTTTGCAGATTGGCGCGCAGTTGAATGACGCGGCGTTTGAAAGGCGCGGAGAGGATATTTGGATACACAGGACAGCAAAGGTCGCCCCCTCCGCCTCCATCACGGGGCCTTGCATCATCGACGCGGAGACGGAGGTGCGCCACTGCGCATTTATACGCGGCAGCGCGCTGATCGGGAAGAACTGCGTGGTGGGCAACTCCGCTGAGATCAAGAACGCCATCCTGTTCGACAATGTCCAGACCCCGCACTATAACTATATCGGCGACTCCGTGCTGGGCTATAAATCCCATCTCGGCGCGGGCGCGGTGACTTCCAATGTTAAGAGCGACCGCAGTCTTGTCACGGTGCGCGACGGAGAACTGCGCCACGCAACCGGCCTGAAAAAATTTGGTGCGATCGTGGGCGACTTTGCCGAGGTCGGTTGCAACGCCGTACTTAATCCGGGGACGGTTTTGAGCCGCCACAGCAGCGTATACCCCACCACCTGCGCGCGCGGCACCGTGCCGGAGAACGGGATTTTGAAGAATGATGGGCGGGTTGTTATTCGGGATTGAGGATGGGGATATTGATAAGATGAAGCACTTGACTGCAAGAATACTATGGGGGATTGCCCTCTTATTTGCAACCACACTCGCCCTTGCATGCGGCGGTTGCCGTGCGGTTGATAAATTGCTTGCCATAGATCCCCCCATTCTGCGCGTTGGCAACGGAAGGTTCGGTATTTATCAATACAATTGGAAAAACGGTTTTTTGTACGACGAGGAAGAGAAAACAACGATCGAGCGCGATGTCTTTTCGTATTGGGTTGATAAGCAGAACAAAACACTATATGTCAACGGTTTTGACGGTTACACGGTCGTAGACTATGGGAAAGAAGGGTGGTACCAAGAGGAGTCCATTGAATTTTTGCATATTGCGGATCAAGAGGTGTTTCTTTCGCATAAGTTTACGTCGTATTTGGCTATCGAGGTGTATAAGAGCAATTTCGCGGTTGCCCGCCATTCGCTCGGCGTTTGGCAGTTGATTAATACGAAGACCAACGAAGTAATTGATTCGCAATTGTATGCTTACAAGGCGGACGGTTCATTAACCTATTACTTTATTGGAAAAAACGGGTTGCATAAGATTCCATACAAACAAGGCGTTTGCTTAACGGGTGACATAAATGATTTTGAGGAAGCGGACCGGATTGTCTTCGAGGAAATGCAAACGACAGGTCGATGTTCCCGGTTTATCGTATATGCATCGGGAAATGCTTATTGCAATGTGAAGACCAATCCAAACGGCGGATACAGCATCATGAATCGCGAGGGAACAGAGTTCATTGAACCGATAGTCTATCAATTTTACGAAGAAAGAAGTCTGCTGTATGTGGTTGGCTCAAGGGGGTTTACAATATTCGATTCGAGGAATATGACATATGTAAACCATATGGAACTTTCCGATTTCGACGCACGGGAACAAGAAGTTTTCGGCAATGAAAGTTCGTTTAGAGTGTTGGTAGATTGTCGCTCCTGAATCTAATCCGCTATCCGCTCAATCACTACATAGCCGTCCGTGACGAAAGTTTCATAGCCGCCTATCATTGCTGTTTTTTTCATAATCCAACACCTCGTTTTATGCGGATCATAGCGGATCGGTTATGATTTGAATGCCCTCTACCTCTAAATGGTAAAAAGTTTGACCAAGTTCTTCATAGCTCTTGAACACCCCCGACACTTCAATCATCGCCTGCGCATCGGGATAATCCGCCGGATAAGCATGTTCACCCTTCCAAACGAATTCCACGCCGGCCTGACAGCAGGCGGCTGCATCCACAATGAGCACGTAATGATAGTACATACCGGTTTCCGCATAGTATGAAGCAAAGTATGGCCCGTTAATTTTGATGGTTTGGCCTATGTAATCCTGCGGACTTGCATAAATATTTTGCAACTCGGCGAACACCAAAGTGTTGCTCAAGCCGGAGAGATCGATGTCGATTCTCTCTTCGTTTTGTTGCATATCTTTTGCCGTGCAAGCCGCAACGGCAAGCAAAAGCATGCTCGCGAGCAACAGGGCGGTTAAACGTTTTTTCATGGGTGAACTCTCCTTCTTTTTATCAATCCGAGTATACAGAACAGGAAAAAGCCCGCAATATCCACCGCAACGATGGTGGAACCGACGGGTGTTCCTGTCGGGATAGAAATGAATATGCCAAGCAACGCGCAGAGTACCGAGAAAATAACTGCGCAGAGGACTACACGTTTGAAGCTCTTGAACACACGCATAGCGGAGAGAGCGGGAAAAATCACCAATGCCGAGATTAAAAGCGCGCCGACCAATTTCATGGCCAATACAATGACAACGGCGATGACAATGGCCAAGAGCAGATTATAGACCTTGGCATTCATTCCTGTTGCCGATGCAAAATCCTCGTCAAAGGTGATGGCGAAGATTTTGTGATAAAAGAGCAAAAAGAACATGACGACCGCTACGGAAAGCGCGGCGCAGAGCCAAACGTCCAGCGTGGACAACGTTAAAATGGAATTGGAACCAAAGAGCGTGGCGCAAACATCCGCGGAGAAGTTGCTGCTTCTCGCGGAACTCTTAAACAGGTTCATAATGAGGTAACCGCCTGCCAGGGTTCCCACAGAGATCATCGCTATGGCCGCGTCACCCTTGATTTTGCTGTTCTGCCCCATGCGCAATAGCAGTATGGCACAGAGTATGGTTACGGGCAGCACTAACAGAAAGCTATTCGTCAAGTTCAGCACCGTGGCAATCGCCATCGCACCGAACGCTACGTGCGACAAACCGTCGCCTATCAGCGAAAACCGTTTCAGCACCAGCGGCACGCCCAAGAGCGAGGAGCAAAGAGCAATCAGGGGTGTCGCAATCAATGCCCGCTGCACCGTGCTGAATGTTAGGGAATACATGAGAGTAGTCCATATATCCATCATGTCTGTATCCCTCCCAGGTCTGCATACCTGCGTCCGATTTCACTTTGCAGATAATCCGACTTAGTCCCAAAGAACAGAGCCGACTGCTTCCCGATATGCAGGATATGCGAAGCATATTTTACGGAAGCCGTGATATCATGAGAGATCATCAGAACAGTAGTGCCGTCCGCATGCAGCTTCCGTATCCATTCATACATCTCCGCCGTCGCCTTGGGATCCAGCCCTGCGGCGGGCTCGTCCAACAGCAACATCTTGCGGGTGGCGCACAGTGCCCGCGCCAAAAGCACCCGCTGCTGCTGTCCGCCGGACAATTCCCGATAACAGTGTTTGGCGAGGGGAGCGATTCCCAATCGCTCCATATTCTCCTCCGCCAGTTGTTTATCGGCACGGGAATAGGTGGAGCGCATGCCGGAGCGACCGAGACAACCGGAACGGACGACCTCCCGGACAGACGCGGGAAAATCTTTCTGTACTACAGTCTGCTGCGGAAGATATCCGATTTCGTTGGTCTCCAGACCATCACCATGCAGGATCTTCCCGGACATCGGCGTTTTCAGCCGCAAGACGGTTTTCATCAGAGTGCTTTTGCCGGATCCGTTTTCACCGACTATGCACAAATAATCCCCGGCATTCACCGTGAAAGAGATGCCCGAAAGTACGGTCTTTCCCTCATAACCGAGGTCCAGATTTTCACAGGCCAGCTGCGACATACGCGCCCTCCTCTTTTTTAGCTTAATGCCGCTTTCAGCATGGAGAGATTGCTCTCCATAATGGCAAGATAGCTGATTCCATTCTCAATATCACCCCTAGTCACGGATTGCATGGCGTCTAATACGAGGATGTTTTGATTCTTTGCCGCCGTGCTGTCACGTATGGTTTTGGCGATGGATTGATCCGCGCTTTCCGTTACACATATGGTATGCAAGCCCAATTCATCCACTTTGTCCGCAAGGAATATAATTGTTTGAAAGCCGGCTTCTGCTTCGGCGGCGCAGCCGGCAAAGGCAGCAAAGTAAGTCAATCCATAATCTTCCACCAGATATCGGAACGGAAAACGGTCACCAAAGAGCAGTGTCTTCACAGGCGCGGCAGCAACCGCTTCCTGATATTCCGCATCCAGAGCAGACAGTTTCTCCGTATACGCGCGCAAATTGCTTTGATATGTATCTGTGTGATCCGCATCCAAAGCGGCCAGCACATCGGCAATGGCAGTGCAAAGGATTTGTGCGTTTTTCAGCGAAAGCCAGACATGTTCGTCCCATTCGTCCTCGTGCTCTTCGTCTTCCATGCCTTCCACGATTTCTTCGATCTTTGCGGCGTCACCCAGCGCTTCCAGCAGGCTGATGACAATCATATCTTCATTGACCGCATCTTTCAGCACATCATCTACCCACGCGTCGGATTCACCACCCACATAAATGAAGAGGTCGCAGGAAGAAATTTTCACAATATCCGCAACCGCAGGCTGATAGCTGTGCAAGTCTATCTTATTGTCCAAGAGCAGGATAAGCTCCACGGTCTCCGCTTGCTCTCCGAGGATTTGCCGCACCCAGTCATATTGCGGGAAAGTGGTGCAGATGATGTTCAGTTTTCTTCCGCCTGGTTCTCGCATGCCGGGCTCATCCACGCCCTTTCTTGTGCAAGCAGATAACGCCATCAATGGCAATAAACATATAAGTATATATGCGATTATTTTTTTCATATAAAATAAGCCTCCGTAAATTGTTTTTGTTACAATAAAAAGCAAGAAATGCGTCACGCATGCACAGCAGGCAGAAGCCTGCTGCGCGCATAATACAACTCCACGGAACCTATTTAATTATTGAATCGCACTTTCAGGCAAAAGAGAGTGTTGGACTTTGCAAGATGTGAAAAGGAAATCAAATAAGAAAGACCGGCGGATAACAAAATAAGCCCGAGTAACGCGGCAGTCACGGCAACGGAAAGCGTTTTCAGCAAATCCAAGGCTGCCGATACATGCAAACAGGTTACGCATCCATTATGCGGTGCGTTCAATTCGTGTCCGTGATCTCCGTGTACGATAATAAAGGCCGCCGAAAGGAGGGTGCATGAAATAAATAGAATGCAAACAGCAAAAGCGAGCCACTTCATTTTTGTTTGTTTCTTTTCCCGGTGAATGTTTCTAAAATGCATTCTGTGCCTCCTTCCATAAAAACTCAGTTTCATTTTAACGCGTCAATCCCAAATGTCAATATATGTGCAAATTATTTTATCAAAATTGCAACAAAAGCGTCGCAAAGCACCCGTTTCCGAAACATGAAATATCTGCTATAATATATGTGGAGGATTTTATCATGCCGCATAGATATACGCAAAACCATGCCGAAAAGGCGCCGCCCAAGCGCGAAAGCTTTTGGACGCTGACCCGTCCGCCCGAAACGCGGCCTTTTTTGTTGCAGGTGTTGTTTGCCGTTTTGAGGACGATCTTTTTGGCCCTGCTCATTGTCGGGTTCGGCGGGTTGGGCTTGCTCTACGGCGTCGCAAAGACCTATATAGACACGACGCCGCCCCTCGACGTGGCGCAGATCACCAAGAGCAACCGCACCACCTATCTGCTCGATATGTACGGCGTGGAGATCACCTCTCTTTCCGCCATCGAGTACCGCGACTGGGCGAACCTATCCGAGATACCGGATCTGATGCAAAACGCGGTCGTCGCCATCGAGGATGTGCGCTTCTATAAGCACAGCGGCGTGGATTTCAAGCGTCTGGTTTCCGCCGCGCTCGAGATACTCGGCAACAGCAATTCTTCGGGAGGCAGCACGCTTACACAGCAGCTTGTCAAAAACAAGGTACTCGGTTCGGAGCGCTCCTATAAACGCAAACTGCAGGAGGCCTATCTGGCCTTGGAAGTCGAAAGGCAGATGGATAAGGACTCCATTTTGGAGGCCTATCTGAACGATATCTACCTCGGCGGCAGCAATTACGGCGTCAAGTCGGCGGCGAAGGATTATTTCGGCAAGGAATTGCAGGACCTGACGATACGCGAGACCGCGATGATCGCCGGGCTGACCCAGAACCCCTATCGCTATAACCCGCGCCTGAATATGTATTTTCGCGAAGAGGATTCCATGGATTCCACCAACGCGCGGACGGATCGGGTATTGAACCAACTCTATGCCAACGGCTATATCAACCGCGAACAGTTTGACGCGGCGATGGCGGAGGAAGTCGTTATTTTGCGCGAGAGCGAACGGAACAAGATGTACGACATGGCATACTTCATCGAATACGCCATCTCGGACGTGGTGACGCACTGGCTGGCGGCGGACGGACTGCCGGACACCGCCTATAACCGAACCCTCTATGAGAATAAGCTGCGTACGGGCGGCTACAAAATCTATACGACCCTCGACCCCTTCGTTCAGCAGACCGTGCAGGATTCGCTGAGTACCTGGGAGAAATATCCCAAATTAGCGGACAGCCGAAACGCAATCACCACGGAAGCGATTTCCGACAGCGTTGTGATTGAGATCGTGCACCCGCAGGCTGCCGCCGTCGTCATTGAACAGGCGACGGGCGAACTGCGGGCCGTGGTCGGCGGGCGCTATGAACCGCAGGTGCGCCGCGGATTCAACCGCGCCGTGCAGAGCACCACGGAGGTCGGCTCCGCCATCAAGCCGCTGGCCGTATACGCCCCCGCGTTGGATATGGGCGCGTCGCCCGCAACCGTTATCGTCAACGCCGACGGCGCGGTGGAGGGCTGGGGCGGCGAAGCGGGCTACCCGAAGGGCGGGCTGACCGACCGTTACTATGGGCCGCAACCCATACGCCGCGGCATCGTCCATTCCCTGAACGTCGTGGCCGCGCGCACCCTGTTTGAGCGGGTCGGCATACAGAATTCCATCGCCTATATGACGAAGTTAGGCATACCGGAGTCACAACTGAACCCCGATGGGCCGGGCTTGGCGCTCGGCACTTCCGGTATCACTCCGCTGCAAATGGCCGCGGCCTACGCCGCCATCGCCAACAATGGCTACTATCTGGAGCCGCTGTCGTTCACCCTTGTGACGGACGCGAACGGCAGCGTTATCCTCGATGCGAACCGCATACGCGGCGGCATGCGCAAGGTGTTCAATCGCGCTTCCACGCCCTATCTTTTGGTCGATATGCTGAAAGACGCCGTGCGCAACGGTACCGGGACGCGCGCGCGTATAGACGGCTATGAAGTTGCGGGCAAGACAGGTACAAACTCCGACTATGCCAGTGTCTACTTCGCGGGCATGACCTGCAAGTATACCTCCGTGCTCTGGATCGGGCATGATATGCCTTCCAATAAGCTGGAGAAGGGCGCGGATGGCGGCACCTTCGCTGCGCCGCTCTGGCAGGACTATATGTCCAAGATCATGGCCGGGGTGGAGAGCAGGCCCATCGTGAATGAGACCCCCGCTTCCCTCGGTCTCGTGCAGCGCACGGTCTGCCCCGTGTCGGGGCTATTGGCCACGGAGGCCTGCATCGCCTACCAGGGCGAGGGCAACCTGTTTGGATTGGTGACGGACTGGTTTGACTATCTCTCCGTTCCGACTATCTATTGCGATATGCATATCTCGCTGCCCATCTGCGAACTCTCCGGCCTGCGGGCGGGCTCGGAATGCGATCCCACCACCGTCAAAAATCAGGTGTTGGTACTGTTGCACCCTTCCTCGCAATTCTACGCGTTAGAGGACGAAGTTCTCTATAAGATCTTCAAGGATACCTGGCGCAAGACGGAGAAATCCCCCGAGGTCTTCCTCAGCGAATACATCGTCTGCACCCTCACGGAGTCCTATGCCCGGCTCATCTTGCAGAGGGAGGAGACCATAGCCAAGGCGATGGCCTTTATCGGGGAAACCCCGGATTTGTCCGACGCGCACCGCCGCGAACTATTGGACAAGATAGGCCTGCTGCAAAATGCGGTCTCCTATGCGGACTTGGCAACGACGCTCGAAAGTCTGAAAAAATCCCTGCGCGAGATCCAGCCCATGTATACCTCCTGAAATCGTGGCGCGGGTGTGAACCCTTTGCGACAAAGTGGGGTTACGTGTTTTCAAGAGGTTTAGGGTCGTTTACAATATGCGTGTGGAACCGGGGCGATTGCCATCGCCCCCTACGGTTATACCGTATTCGGCGGGCGCGATAAATCGCGCCCCTACAAATAAAAAAGGGGGGTACCATGGAGATAAAGATATTGATCGCCGACGACGATCCTATCGTACACGAGTCCCTGCGCATCTATTTGGAAGCGGAGGGCTTTGCCGTCGCGGACGCCTATGACGGGCAGGAAGCGTTGGACAAGTTGGACGCGGGGCATTATTCCCTCTGCGTCCTGGATGTGATGATGCCCAAGCGCAGTGGGACGGACGTCTGCCGTGAGATACGCAGTAAGTCCGAACTCCCCGTTGTGCTGCTGACCGCCAAGGGCGAGGAGGTGGACCGCATCGTCGGTCTCGAATTGGGTGCGGATGATTATATCGTCAAGCCCTTCAGTCCCCGCGAGGTGGTCGCCCGCATACGCGCCATACTGCGGCGCATGGAGAACCGCGACGCGGGTCCCATGGAGAAGAATGTCATACGCATGAACGGACTCGTCATTGATCTGAACAGCTATAAAGTGTTGCTCCGCGACGAATCCGTACTCTGCACGCCCAAGGAGATCGAGATTTTGTTCCTCCTCGCAAGCAACCCCGGGCAGGTGTTCACGCGGGATATGCTGCTTTCGCGCGTTTGGGGCTATGATTTTGCCGGGGAGACGCGCACCGTGGACACGCATATCAAGCGCCTGCGCGCGAAGCTGCCCAGCGAGGGTTTGTGCTGGTCGATCAAGACCATCTACGGCGTCGGCTATAAAGTCGAAATAGAATGAGATCTGTTTTTTTTCGCCGCGTATTTCTGGTCAGTATGGTCGTCATCCTGCTGGCCATGTTGGCGTTGGTGGCGTCCTATGCCTATTTCGGGCGCAGTGCGTATATCGATCTGCAAATGGATAGTTTGCAATCGGCGCACAGATCCGCACAGCAGATGTATGAGCAAAAGGAACGGGTGCTCGTCGACAAGGTTTCCTTTTCCGAGATGCTCGGTTTTTTGGCGGACACGGCGGACGCAGATTATCTATATGTATTCCTGCGGGGTAACCTCGTACAACCCCCTTTCAACCATGCTTCGGTTGTCATTGATGACAGGCTGCAAGCAGAGATACTCACGCTCTTTGAGGGAAACAGTTTCCGCATCGATAATCTGCGTTTGGAAAACGGGGAATTTGCCATCGGCTATGGCGGACCTCTGCGCAATATGTTCGGAATCGTCGATGGCGGCGTGATCTTTGTCAAGGAGATGTCGCGCATAGGCAGGGTCTTCCGCGAACTGAACAATGTGCTTTGGCTGATGACCATTTTGGTCGTACCCCTCTTCTTCGGGCTGGCCTATCTCGGCCTGCGACAGATCAGCAAGCCCATACGTCAGATGACGCAGGTTGCCATCGCGCTCAGCAAGGGCAATTACAGCGTGGAGGCCAACGAGAATTTCCGCGGGGAGATGGGGATATTCGCGCGCGCCATGAACCGTCTGCGCAGAGCGCTGGCCGCCACGATCAGCCAACTGAACAGCGAGAAGAACCAGCTTTGGTCCATATTGGCCAGCTTTTCGCAGGGTGTCGCCGCCATGGATATGGACGGGAAACTGACCCACTATAACCAGGCCCTCCTAAAGCAGTTCGGCGCGGTGGAGGTGAACGCGCCGCTGGACTTGGTGCCGGATGACGCGGTTTGGCAGGCCTTCTATGCCACGCTGGACACGAAAGAACCGCATACCCTGCACTATACCCTGCCCGGTGAGCGGAATCTCTTGATACACATCGTCCCCGTGCTCAACGATACGGGCGAATGCAGCGGCGCGGTGGGTCTGTTTAACGATATCACCGAAATGGAACAGATGGAGAAGATGCGCCGCGACTATGTTGCCAATGTCAGTCACGAACTGCGCACCCCGCTTACCGCCGTGCGCGGGCTGCTCGAGCCGCTGGCCGACGGGATGATACGGGACGAAACCGCCCGCAAGCGCTATTATGATATTATGTTGCGCGAGGTGGAGCGGCTTTCGCGCCTGATCACCGATCTGTTGCAGCTCTCCCGCCTGCAGGCGGGTACGGAGGAGTTGCAGTTGCGCAAGGTGGATATCTCAGAGCTGTTGGGCGAGATTTATCAGTCCTATAAGGGGCCTGCCGCGCTGGCGGGCCGCAAACTCTGTCTCGACTGCCCCGCCCTGCCGCCCGTATTATCGGACGCCGACAGTGTGGAGCAATTGTTGATTATCTTCCTTGACAACGCCCTGCGCTATTCGGACGAGGGCGGCGAGATCACGCTCTCTGCGCGCGAGGACGCGCTGAATATCTATGCTTCCGTCTCCAATACGGGCGAGGGCATCGCGCCCGGGGATTTGCCGCATATCTTTGAGCGCTTCTATAGGGCCGATTCCGCGCGCAGTTCCGGGGGTACGGGGCTGGGGCTATCCATCGCAAAGCTGATTGCGGAGAGTTTGCGCGAGAATATCGAGGTGCAAAGCGGGCCGGGCAACCTGACCACCTTTACGCTCAGTCTGAAAAAATACGTCAGCAACGCCATTGCCCTTGGGCCTGCCTATGCCTTGGAGAAGCCCGCCGATTTGGTGTTCGTGGAGGATACAGAGGGGTCGGATTCTGATACGGCGGATTATGAGGTGATTGAGTAAACACGTTCCCCTCTCATTATGGATAACTTTTATTTTAATTAAGATTCAAAAAGCCGATGCCGTTTTTGCCGAGAATCTGGACGGTGGTGTAGCTCCAACGCCAACCATCATCTGCGCCGTTACCGAGCGACCTTCATAATCCTGCCCCAAGCCCAGACCGTGCCATCATATTTCAGTGTGACGGTGTGGAAGAATATCATTGCTTTTTTATGATTTTTTCGCTATAATCCGCAATATCAACCAACTTCGTAAATGTGTACATTTGCGAAGTCGCGTTTTTATTCGGCGGACACGGGCGGATGCTATCCACCCCTACGGGTTTGTGTGCATTTGCGAAGTCGGTTTGTATTCGATGGATGGCGGGCGAGACATGCGCTACACCCTACGGGTTCTGTACATTTACGAAGTCAAATTCCATTGAAATAAAGCCTATATAAAATCATAAATCCATGCTATAATTCTGTTATGAAACTGATTACATGGAACGTGAACGGGCTGCGGGCTTGTGTGGGGAAGGGGAACTTTTTGGAGTTCTTCTTGGCCGAGGACGCCGATATTTTTGCCGTGCAGGAGACGAAATTGCAGGAGGGGCAGATCAGTTTGGATTTGCCCGGCTATACGCAATATTTCAACAGCGCGGAGAAGAAAGGCTACTCCGGGGTGGCGGTGTTTACCAGGCACGAGCCGATTGCGGTGACGCGCGGAATCGGGATCGCCGAACATGACCGCGAAGGGCGGGTGCTGACCTTGGAATTTGAAAACTTCTTTTTCGTGGCCGTGTATACCCCCAATTCGCAGGACGAGCTGCGGCGCCTGCCCTACCGCTGCACTTGGGAGGATGCGTTTGCAGCGTATCTTTGCGCGCTGGATGCCAAGAAACCCGTGATTGCCTGCGGCGATTTGAATGTGGCGCATGCGGAGATCGATTTGAAGCGGCCGAAGGACAACCGCATGAACGCGGGGTTTACGGACGAGGAGCGCGGAAAGATGAGCGCGCTGCTCTCGCGCGGATTTGTGGACGCGTTCCGCGCGCTGTATCCTGCGCGTTTGGATGCTTACACCTGGTGGAGTTTTCGGATGCAGGCGCGGGAGCGGAACGTGGGTTGGCGCATCGATTATTTTCTGCTGTCGGAGCGGTTACGGCCCTGTTTGCGGGAGTGCACCCTGCGACCCGACGTGTATGGCAGCGACCACTGCCCCGTTGTGATTGAAATGGAGGAACCATGCGGCTAATTCTGGCCAGCAAGTCCCCACGCAGGCATGAATTGCTGGCGCTGATGGGTTTGCGATTTGAAATTGCGGTCTGTGACGCGCCGGAGCTGGCGCCCGCGGGCGCGGGGCCGGAAGAGACCGTGCGCGCCTTGGCTTTGCAGAAGGCAGCGGCAATTTTTGATATGCACCCGCAGGATTGCGTGGTTGGCGCGGATACGCTGGTGTTCTTGGATGGTTTACATTTTGGTAAACCGAACAACGTTGCGGAAGCGAAGGCGTTTTTGCGACTCTTGCAGGGGCGCAGTCACCGCGTGCTGACGGGGCTGGCCGTTTTGTATCCGGGCGGGCGGGATGTGCGCGTATGCGAGACCGAGGTGACTTTCGCCGCTATGACGGACACGGAGATAGACTGGTATGCCGCGACGGGCGAGCCCATGGATAAAGCAGGCGCTTATGGCGTGCAGGGACCGGGCGGCATGTTCGTCTCCGCCGTGAACGGCAGTTACCACAACGTGATGGGAATGCCGATATATTTGCTCTATGCGATGTTGCGCGACGCGGGGCTGTGGGAACGGTTTATCCAATGATGACCGATATTGTCGCCGCAAAATTGAAGCTCCTCCCCTCCCTCCCCGGCGTGTATAAGATGCTGAACGCGGAGGGGGAGGTGATTTATGTAGGCAAGGCGAAGTCGCTGAAAAACCGCGTGCGCTCCTATTTCCAGAGCGGCAAGCAAGCCATCAAGGTGGCGGCGATGGTCTCGCATATCGTGGATTTTGAGACCGTGATTGTGCGCAATGAGATGGAAGCCCTGACGCTTGAGAGCAATTTCATCAAAGAATTGAGTCCGAAATATAATATCAAACTGAAAGACGACCAGCACTTCCCCTATGTGCGCGTGGATTTGCGACAGGATTTCCCGCGCATTGAGGTCGTGCGGCGCGTGGCGGCGGATGGCGCGACCTATCTGGGGCCTTATTTTTCCGCGACGCAACTGCGGGGCGAGCTTTCCGTGATCCGCGAACATTTTCCCATACGCAACTGTAAGAAGGATATGAAACTCTGTCTGGCGCGCCGGGAGCGACCCTGTTTGATGTTCCATATCGGCAAATGCTGTGCGCCCTGTTCGGGGGAAGTGGAGCGCGAGAAGTATCACGGATATTTACAGGAGGCGATCTCCTTCTTGCGCGGCAACGGCGGCGCGATGATTGCGGAGTTTGAGCGGCGTATGATCGAAGCCAGCGAGCGCCTGGATTTTGAGGCCGCGGCGCGGTTGCGTGACCGCATCGAGGCCATACGGACTTTGAAGGAGAGACAGATTGCCATCAGCACGAACGGGCTGGACGCGGATGTGTTTGTACCCGCGCGCGGCGACACAGAGGTGTTGGTCTACGCCTTGTTTGTACGCGACGGCAAGGTTGTGGGTGCGGAGCCTTACTTCTTGAGCGGGCTGTCGGGCGAGAATGACGCCGAGTTATTGGATGCGTTTTTGGGGCAATTCTATGGGGAACTGGCCCTGCCTCCTGAGTATATACTGCTCTCGGCTCTGCCCGAGAACGCGGCGGCGCTCTCGGACTGGCTCTCGGATTTGCGGAAGAAGCGAGTATATATGGCCGTGCCGCAAAAGGGGGAGAAATATAAACTGCTGCAAATGGCGGCGGAGAACGGCGTCAAACTGTTGGAAAAGCGCGCCGCGCTGGCGAAGCACGCACAGAGACCCGAGGACGCGCTATGCGCGCTGGCGGAACGGATTGGGTTGGCGAAAGCGCCGCGGCGCATGGAGTGCTTTGACAATTCGCACCTGCGGGGGCAGTATACGGTTTCCTCCATGGTTGTATTCACGGACGGCAAGGTCGATAAGAGCGCGTACCGCCATTTTCGCATACGCGGGGACACGCAGGGCGATGACCTGTTGGCCATGCGGGAAGTGTTGAACCGCCGCTTTGCGCGTTTGGATACTTTGCCCGACTTGCTGGTGATCGACGGCGGGAAAACGCAGTTGGCTGTTGCGATGCAGATATTGGACGCGCTGGGCCTGGATATACCCGCCATAGGGCTGGCCGAAGCACATGAGCATATCTATCTGCCCGACAGGGACGCCCCCGTGATTCTCTCGCGCGGCGACCCTGCACTACAGTTATTGCAGCGGCTTCGCGACGAGGCGCACCGCTTTGCCGTCAGTTATCACCGAAATGTGCGGCAGCGGGAAGCCCTGTTTTCCGCGTTGGACAATATCCCCGGCGTCGGCGAAAAGAGAAAGCGCGCCCTGTTCGACGCGCTGGTGGATATTGATTCAATCAAGAATGCGAGTGTAGAGACGCTCTCCGCCGTACCGGGGATGACAAGGCCCGTTGCGGAAGCGGTTTGGGCACATTTTCATCCGATAGAATTATAGGGTATTGAGCAGCGCCAGCAACAGTTCGGCAATCCTGGCATGGCCCGCAACGGAGGGATGTATGCAGTCGCCGTAGATCAGTTCGCGCTGCTCGTCAAAGGGCGTTCCGACGTCGAGAATATGGAAGCCATACGCACCCGCCGTATCGGTCAGGACTTCGTTGACCATATCGCAGACCGTTTGATAATCGGCGCGCTGTTTCCCATAGGAGGGATTGTAGAGCGTTTGCACGATCACGGTCGCGTTCGGGTTCAGCACAGATATCGCGGTGAAAATATCCTGCAGGTTTGCTTCGAGCGTCGACAGTATCCCGTTTATCTTCGCAAAATCGCTGTTGGCGGCCTGCGCGAGCAGCGCTTCCACATCCTTATGCAGAAAGTCGTTCCCGCCTATGTATATGACAACGATATCGCTCTCCGCGACGTGACTGCGGATATCCTCGTGGTTCAGCAGTTTGAAGCGCAAATCGCGCGATTCGTGGCCGTCTACGGCATCGTTATACAGGATATAGCCCTTCGCGTTTGCGACGATCGCAGCATATGATTCGGTGTTGCGGTCGACCGTGCCGACCCGTCCGTAGGCGATGGAATCGCCCAGAACGACCAGGGTTTGCGGCGCTTTGGTGCAGGCAACAGTGCATCCGACGATCATTGCAAGAATGATCAGGATGGATATTGCTTTCTTTTTCATCTTTTACAGACCGTAATGCGCGCAGATGATGTCCACGATCTCCGCACCGATGCGCTTTTGCGCTTCGCCGGTGCTTGCGCCGATATGCGGGGTGGCGGAGATGCGGGGGTGCTTGTACAGTTCGGCGTTTTTGCTCGGCTCCTCGGCGAACACGTCCAGACCCGCGCCGTAGACCTTGCCGCTGTTGAGGGCTTCCAAGAGCGCTGCTTCATCGATATTGGAGCCGCGACTGGTGTTGATCAACACAACGCCGTCCTTCATCTTTGCGAGGGTCTCCGCGCAGACCAGCGGCTGGCCGGGGAGAGACGGTACGTGCAGGGAGATGATGTCGCTCTGCGCGAGGAGTTCATCCAGCTCCACATAGCGCATATTTTCGTTCTCGAGAGATTTATCCTGATAGATATCCTGCGCCAGCACCCGCATGCCGAGGGCCTGACAGCGGCGGCCCAGGGCCTGTCCGATGCGCCCATAGCCGACGATGCCGACCGTCTTGCCCGCGAGCTCAAAGCCGCCCGCATAGGCCTTCTTTTCCCACTTATCCTCACGCATGGAGTGTCCCGCCACGGACACAAAGCGGGCGACGGAGAACATCAGCGCAAGCGCGAGCTCGGCCACGGCGTCGCTGCTGGCGCGGGGCGTGTTGCGCACGGTGATACCCTTCTCTTCCGCGTACTTCACGTCGATATTGTCGACGCCGACGCCGCCGCGGATAATAAGCTGTAATCTCCCCTTTGCTGCCGCCGCGTCGATATGCGGGGCGCGTACTTTTGTCGCGGAACGGACAACGACTACATCGGCATCGGTAAGCGCCGCGCCCAGCGCGTCAGGTGCATAAAATGTGGTTTCGACTTCACAGCCTTTTGCTGTCAGCGCAGCGATCGCGCTCTTCTCCATGCCGTCTGTTGCCAAAATGAGTATCATTGTGTTATACCCCCTCATATTTTTTCAGGAAATCGACCAGGGCTTCCACGCCCTCCTTGGGCATGGCGTTATAGATGGAGGCACGCAGGCCACCCACACTCTTGTGGCCCTTGAGGTTTTCGAAGCCCGCTTCCTTCATCGCCTTGACCGCCGCCGCGTCCTTCTCAGCGTCGCCCGTGACGAAGGGGACGTTCATCAGGGAGCGGTCCTTCGCCGCGACCGTGCCGTGGAAGAGCTTGCTTTCGTCCAGATAATCGTAGAGTATCTTTGCCTTTTCGATGTTGCGCTTGTCCATCTCCGCCAGACCGCCGTTGCGCAAGAGGTATTTGAACACTTTGCCGCAGACATAGATGGCCCAGGAGTTGGGGGTGTTGTACATGGAATCGTTTTCCGCATGGGTGTCGTAACGCAGATAGACGGGTGTCTTCGGATCCAGGTCTTTGCGGATCAGATCCTCGCGGATAATGGCCACGACCATGCCCGCGGGGCCGACGTTCTTTTGCACGCCTGCATAGATCATGCCATAGTCCGCGACATTGCAGGGCTTGCTCAGAAACATGGAGCTTTGGTCGGAGACCAGGATTTTGCCCCTTGTGTTCGGCAGTTCGGAATAGGTCGTGCCGTGTATGGTCTCGTTTTCGCAGATATAGACATAATCCGCGTCAGGGGAGACGGGCAGGTCGGAGACGTCGGGAATCGCGCTGTAATTGCTCGCCTTACCGCTGGCCAGCAGATTGATCTTGCCATACTTCCGCGCTTCCTTATAGGCCTTTTCCGACCACGCGCCCGTGACGATATAGTCCGCGACGCCGTTTTGCAGCAGGTTGATAGGCACCATGGCAAACTGCAGGGTCGCGCCGCCCTGGATGAAGAGCACCTTATAGTTGTCGGGTATGCCCATCAGGATGCGCAGGTCCGCTTCCGCTTCGTTGCGTATGGTTTCAAACACTTTGGAGCGGTGGGACATTTCCATCACGCTCATGCCGCTGCCGCGATAGTTCAAGACCTCCGCGGCCACCTCTTCCAGCACCTCCACCGGCATAATGGCCGGGCCTGCCGAAAAGTTAAAAATCCGTCCGTATTCCATTTTTCGCTCTCCTATGTAGTTTTTTACGTGTATAGTATAAGCGTGTTGCGGGACAATTGCAACACGCTGATTGGAATGATTTTCAATCTATACTTATACGCACGCCGTGCAGTATATCCAAGCCCAGCATACTATAGATGGCGTCCCGCACCAGTCCGAAGCCTTCCGGGAACGCGTTTTGGCAATCGGTGCGGTGGGGGCCACCCTCCGCGAAATATATGGTCAACTGAAACACATCGTCCCCCATGGCGCTGCCCCCGCCGAAATAATCCTTCTCCCAGCCGCGCGCGTTCGTCTCCTCCAATGCCGCAAGCAGGCGCTCCCCCATCTCGGGGCGCAGGTCGTGAATCTGCTCCGCCGCCGCTTCCCCGTCCTCATTCTCGGTCATAATCCATTCCTCTATATTTTCCAGCGGAATATAGGCGAGCGCATAGCGTTCCGACCAGCGCAGTTCCGATATATGGAAGTAGAACCTGCGTATCTCCTCCCCACCCCTGGTTTGCGTGACGACGAAGGCGGTGATCGCCGCTTCGTTCGTCTTCTCGGCGGGCTTTACAACGCGCAAGATCAGGTAGACCAACAGGGCCAAGGCCAGGGCGACGATGGCAAAAAAGCGCAGGCGAGCGGCTGTTTGTTTATTCATGGCTATTTCCCCACACAGAATTTTTCAAAGATTTGGTCGATGACTGTCTCCTCCACATCATCGCCCATGATACAGGCGAGGGCGTGAAGCGCATCCCGGAGGTCTGTCGCCGTCTCCTCGGCGTTGCGCGCGGCGATTGCGGCGCGAAGCGCGCGTTCCGCGCTCTCTAACGCGAAGATATGGCGTTCGTTGGTGATACAACTCTCATCATGGCGGTTTGGGGCGATTTTGTCAAGTATCCGGCGCAAGAGCGCGGCGCGGCCCGATTGTTCGGCGGATATATCTGCGTTTGAAGAAAGAAACAGGTCGCAGGGATAGTCCAATTGTTGCGGCAGGTCCGATTTATTGCCGACGACGATGCGCGGATAACCCGCTGTCTCCGATAGGAGGGCTGAGTCCTCCGCCGTCAGGGTTTCGGAACTGTCCAGGAGCAGCACCACCATATCGGCTTGGGTCAAGAGAGAGAGCGCGCGCGCGATGCCGATTTGCTCTACCCCGTCCGCGTTTTGGCGTATGCCCGCCGTATCAAAGAAGCGCAGGGCCACGCCGTCCGTGATCACGCGGGCATCCAATATATCGCGCGTGGTGCCGGGCGTGGGCGTGACGATGGCGCGCGCCATTCCGCAGAGCGCGTTCAGGAGCGAGGACTTGCCGACATTGGGGCGGCCACAGAGCACTACGTGCAGACCGTCGCGCAGGACGCGTCCCGCGCGGCCCTCGGCGATCAGGGCCGTCAGCTCGGAGAGCACGTCTTCCAACTGTTCCGGCAGGGCGGCATTGACGTCCGTCTCTACCTCTTCGGGATAATCTATCGCGGCGTCGAGCCCGGCCTGCGCGGCAAAGAGCTTGTCCAACAGAGCGCGTATGCGGGCAAACAGCTGCCCCTGCAACTGGCGCAGGGCGGCGAAAAGCGATTGTTCGCTTTGCGCGTTGATTACATCCATCACCGCTTCGGCGCGGGTCAGGTCCATCCTGCCGTTCATAAAGGCGCGCTTGGTGAATTCACCCGGGGCCGCCGGGCTTGCGCCGCAAGCCGCCAGCGCGGCCAGTATCTGCCGCACGGTCTCCGGGCCCCCATGGCAATGGATTTCCAACATATCCTCCCCGGTATAGGACTGCGGCGCGGGGAAAAAGACGGCCATACTCTCGTCTATCACCCTGTCCCAGCGCAGGATTTTCGTATAAGACAAAACGCGGGGCATCTGAACGATATCCCGCGTAAAGAGTTGTTGTGCGATTGCGCGGCAGAGCGCGCCGGAGACGCGCAACACCGCGATAGCGCCGCCCACGGCGGAAGAGGGAGCGAAAACCGTGCCGTCCACTTACCTGTCGGGCGTGATCACCACATAGCGGTTGGGCTCTTCGCCCTCGCTGTGGGTGCTCGCGCCGCGAAAGTCTTGTAAAGCGGCGTGCAAAATGCGCCGCTCATAGGCGTTCATGGGGTCCAGCTTTTGCGCGCGGCCCGTGCGGACGGCCTGCACAGCGGCTCGGCGCGCCAGACGGCGCAGGGTATCCTCGCGCCTTGCGCGATAGCCCTCGGTGTCCACGGTGACGCGGACATACTCCCTGTCCTTGCGGTTGCGGTTCGCGTAGAGGGAAGTGATATATTGGAGCGCGTCCAAGGTTTCGCCGCGGCGCCCGATCAGGAGACCTTCCGTCGCGGAGACGATGTTCAGGCGCAGGCCCTCGTCCGCTTCGCAACCCTCCACGGTCGCGGAGACGCCCATCTTTTCCAACAGGCCGGAGAGGAAGCCGGCCGCTTCGCATTCCGCCGCGAATGCCGCGGAATAGTCATACCGGGTCTGCGGGACGCTCTCGCGCTCCTCGCGGCGCTCGTAGCGCTGGTTGCTGTTGCCACTGCTACGCCTGTCGCCGCCGCTGTGCGAGGGGATTCCCCGGCGATCATCGCGCGGGGCCGAGCTCCGCCTGTCATCGCGAGGAGGGCGCGGGTTGCGTTCCCTGTCCTCCTGCCGCGCCTGCTTGGTCTGGGCGGCAATAGCGGCGAAATCGGGGGCGACGAAGGTTTCGCGCTCCGTGATGCGGATGACGGCGTTCTTCGCGCCCAATCCGAATATGCCCTTGCTTTCGGTCTGGAGTGTCTCGATCTCCGCTGCGTCAATGGATAATCCCATCTCGTTTAGGCCGTGGAAAATCGCTTCATCCACTGTGCGCCCGGAAAATTCCATACTTCTCATGTTTATTTAACAACCTCCAATTGGTTAGTTTGCTGTTTCTTGAACACCGCGTTCAAAGTCAAGGTGACGATCAGGGCTATGATATTGCTGATGATAAAATAGATAGCGAATGCCGCTTCATATCCCAGGCAGAACAGGGAAAACATCAGGGGCATTCCATAGACCATCATCTTTCCCATTCCTTGCTGTTGGCCCTCGGCGGGCTTGGGCTGCGCCTTTTGAGAGAGCCAGCTTTGGAGCATCGAGGTGCCGCCCGCGATCAGGGGCAGTATCGCATAGCCGTTGGCCTGCCCGTTCCAAAGGGCCATGCAGGGCGCCATCAGATTGTCGTATGCTTCCTTGAACAGCGTTTGATCCGCCACGACGGTCATCGTGTCCGGCTCAAAGAAGTGCAGGTTTTGCAACAGCGCGACATATTCGGGATTCAGCTTGAGTTTATCGAGACCCGGTTTCAGCGCGCTGAATTTGGCGAAAAACTCCTCCGCCGTCGGCACCGGCAATACGGATTGCCCAAAGCAACTTATCTTGATGAAGTTATCCGGCTGCCAGATATTGTGGATCCACAGGAAGCGGTAGCTCTCAAAGAGTTTCACGCCCGTGTCCGTGTCTTGGCTCAATGTCAGCATCAGGTGCAGCATGCGTTCGTTGGACCAGGTGCGGAAGGCCGCGACAAACATAAAGAAGATCGGGAGCATGAGCAGCATGGGCCAGCAGCCCGCCATCATCGAGGTGCCGTTATCCTTCATCAGCTTGCGCTGCTCCTCTTGCATGCGGCGCGGATCGTTGCCGTATTTTTCCTTGAGCTTATCGATCTTGGGTTGCAGCACCTGCATTTTGACGCTGTATTTCCGCATGTTGATATCGGAAAACAGGGTCAAGCCCTTGAGCGCGACGGTGGCGATGACGATGGCGACAAAGACGGCATAGCCCTCTTGCAAGCTGGTTCTGCTGACGAGTTCGTAAATCCCGCGCACAGCCAAGCGCAGCCAGTCAACCAAAAAGAAAGTATTGTGCATCTATAACTCCTTTCGGGAGAGTATCATTGTTTCGCGTCTTTCGGCAGGGGAACGGGGTCATAGCCGCCCTTGCAAAAGGGGTTGCAGCGCAACAGGCGCCATAGTGCCATCCAAAAGCCCTTCCACGCGCCATGCAGCTGTATGGCTTCCTGCGCATACTCCGAACAGGTCGGCACAAAGCGGCAGGCGGGGGGCAAGTGGGGGGAGATATTGCGCTTATAGAAGCGCAGGAGGGCGAGGAGGAAACGTTTCACGAGTTCTGTCTCCGGGCGGCAACTGTTTATTTGCCCCTACAGCGCACCGGCGCGGCGCAGAAGGGAGAGTATATCTCGCTGCAGTTCCGCAAAGGGGATATCCAGAATCTCCGGCCGCGGAATGAAGACGAGGTTGCGATTGGGGCGTAAATGGGGCAAATGTTCTGCGATGGCGGCGCGCAGACGGCGCTTGGCACGGTTGCGCTGCACCGCGTTGCCTATCTTCTTGCCAACGGAAATGCCCACCTTCGTCATTCTGTCGCGGCTCTTGGCACAGACCAACTTGCAGACGCGGACGGATACGCTCTTGCCGACGCGGAAGGTATAGGCGAAGGCGTTGCGCCGCTTCAGCGAATATTTTCGCGAAAAGCCGGGCATCCGTTTGTCAAAATGAAAATACAGCAAACACGGCAGGCGACCTGCGCTGCCGTATCGGGTTGCTGTCAGTCCATATGATCACTTTTACGGCCGCGCTGTTACGCGCTCAGTTTTTTGCGGCCCTTGGCTCTGCGGCGGCGCAACACGTTGCGTCCGTCAGCCGTCTTCATTCTCTTGCGGAAGCCATGCACCTTGCTGCGCTGGCGTTTTTTCGGTTGGTAGGTGCGAATCATGGAAATAGTCCTCTTTCTCTATGTTTACAGCAATGCGCAATACGTAATGCCGCAATTAACCTCAGATATTATACGTACAAACAAGCGGCTTGTCAATATTTTGCGACCTTTTTCGATGCATCCATATATTCCCATCCGATTGACAGTATTACCTGATTCGTTTATATTACAAGTATGAAACGCAACCTTTTATTCTTCCTGATTTTACTGCTTTTTCTGACGGGTTTCGCTTGCCGCCCCGCGCCAAAAGCGGAGCCGACGCTGGAAATCTATGTTTTTTCCGCGCGCAAATCGGATAGCTCGGACGCCCTTCTGCTGCGCGGTGAAGACTTTGCCGTATTGATCGATACGGGGCTGAAAGACAACGCGAAGAAGCTGTCCGAGCGCCTGACAGAGATAGGCGTCACGCGTCTCGACTGCGTGATACTCACGCACTTTGACAAGGATCATATGGGCGGCGCGGAGCAGATAGCCGAGGATTTCGAGGTCGCGCAGGTCTATATGGCGGACTATATGTCCGATGGAAAGCCCTATAGGAATATGGTGGCGGCGTTCTCGGCGGCGAACATTCCGTTTTTGCGCGTGTCAGAAGCGGCGGATATCGAGATTGCGGATTTGCGGATTTCCTTTACCCCCTCCCCCCTCGACTATGACGGCGAGGACGAGAGCGACAATGCGCAGTCGCTGATCTGCGGGGTGACTTACGGGGAGAGTCGCCTGCTCTTTATGGGCGACGCGAACGGGGCTTGGCTCGAGAAACTCTGCTTCGGCGCATACAATCTGAGCTGTGATTTTTTGAAGTTGCCGCACCACGGCGTTTGGAATGAAAACCTCATCTGGCTGTTGACCGTTTCCATGCCGAATATCGTGGTTGTGACGGATTCCGACAAGGATCCCGCCGACCCGCAGACCGTCGGGCTTTTGGATTCGTTCGGGATGGAAGCGTATTACACTAAGGATGGCGAACTACATTTCCGCATTGACAAAAAGAACCAAATTACTTATGAGGGAAAGGACTAATCTATATGAAACGGGAAGATGATTTTCAGGAGCGGCGCGCACATTTGGCGCAATTGAGTGACGACGAACTGCACGCGCGCTTTTGGGAGCTGGCAAACGCGGCGGTCGCCCCGCTCTTGGAACTGGGGCGGGAGAACACCTCGCCGAGCATTGAGCGCAGCGTACTGTTGCGCATGGGCTTTTCCTCCTTGGAAGCCAAGCCCATTGTGGACGCCGCCTTGGAGCGCGGCCTGCTCTGCCACGGCGCGGGGCATATTGTGTACCGCTACGCGAAGCATGCCGGATTGGATATACGCGGCGCGGGGCTGGCTTTGGCGGCGGACCGTGGCTGGGATGTGGCGGCAGGATTGTTTGAGGGAGGTATGGCACAATGAAGAAGGAAACTTTAGACCCGAATGTGAAGTTGGATGTAGCCGCCCTGTTGGAAGGTTTGGCGGATTATACGCCCCGACGCCGCCCCTGGGCCTGGCGCAAGCCCGCGCCCGCGCTCAGCATGGGGCCTTTCGATTATAAGGATTGCGCGGAACCGCTGCGTCAAAGCATCGGTCTGCCGACCGCGCATTATTTCGGGGATATCGACCCCCAACCCCTGCCCGTGATTACGACGGAGATCGCCTCGGGGCGCTTTGAGGACGATATACGCCGCATGCGCATGGCGGCCTGGCACGGCGCGGATCATATCATGGTCATACGCACGGCGGGACAGAGCCATTTCGACGGCTTGCTCGAGGGCAGCCCGCAGGGCGTGGGCGGCGTACCCGTCACCCGCAAGCAGGTGCGCGCCCAGCGCAGGGCCTTAGATCTGATTGAGGAGGAAGTGGGCCGACCCATCAACTACCACAGCTATGTCAGCGGCGTGGCGGGGCCGGAAGTGGCCGTGATGTTCGCCGAAGAGGGGGTCAACGGCGTGCACCAGGACCCGCAATACAATGTCATATACCGCAATATCAATATGGTGCGCAGTTTTGTCGACGCCTGCGAGAGTAAGCGCATCATCGCGTGGGCGGGGCAAGCGCAGATTGACGGCGCGCACAACGCGAACGCGACAGCACGCATGGCATGGAAGGTGATGCCCGAACTGATGGTGCAGCATGCCATCAACGCGGCGTTCTCGGTGGGTGCGGGCGTCGCGAAGGAAAATATCTGCCTGTCCACCGTGCCGCCGACGGCGACGCCCGGACCCTGCGTGCGTATGGACCTGCCCTATGCCGTGGCCCTGCGCGAACTGTTCGCGGGCTATCGCATGCGCGCACAGATGAATACGAAGTATATCGAGAGCAGCACGCGCGACGCAACGGTGACGCATGTGCTGAATATGCTGATTTCTAAGCTGACGAGCGCGGATATCCAGAGCACCATCACGCCCGACGAGGGGCGCAACGTGCCTTGGCATATCTATAATATGGAGGCCTGCGACACGGCCAAGCAGACCCTGCTGGGCTTGGATGGACTGCTGGAACTGGTGGATTTGAAGCCGGACGGCCCTCTGCGCAGTGGTGCGCGGGAGCTGAAAGAGCGCGCCGTGTTGTTTTTGGAAGAGATGATGGCGCGGGGCGGTTATTTCGCGGCGGTGGAAGCTGGTTTCTTTGTGGATTCCGGCTGCTATCCCGAGCGCGGCGGCGACGGGATTGTGCGCGAAACTGCAGGCGGGGTCGGTGCGGGTACGGTGATCAAGCGCGCGCCAGACTATATGGCGCCCGTGAGCTGCCATTACGGTTACAACAATCTGGCGCAATATGATAAAGATGCCGTGGACAACCCGGCGGCGCTGATCGGCGGCGACACCTTTAGTTGTCCCGAGAAGGTGATTTTCATCGACGAATTAGACGAGAACGACAATGCATATCTGCGCATGGGCGCCGTTTCCGACTATCACAGCGGCAAAAAGCTGAAACCCGAAATGGAATGGATGGCGGACGGTACGGTGATGCTGACCCTGTTCTTCCCCACCGGGCGCGGCGTGGCGGAAGCGGCAGCCTTGGAATGCGCGAAGCGAATGAATTTGACGGACGCCGAGGTGATCAACCGGGAAGTGATGCAGAACTGCGAGGGGACGCGGGTGGAGGTCAAGGGCAAGGTGAATTTCGATATTGACCCGGCGATCTTGGTTGTCCCCAAACCCCCGGAAGTGATGGGTGAGGATGCGATACGCGCCGAGATTGCGCGCAGGCCCATGCGCGTGGTCTGCGGCACCGTGGGCGAGGACGAGCACAGCGTGGGGTTGCGAGAGATTATCGATATCAAGCACGGCGGGATTGAGAAATACGGGATCAAGGTGCATTATCTCGGCACGAGCGTACCGATAGAAAAGCTCGTAAACGCGGCCATTGAGTTGGACACGGATGCCATTCTGGCCTCTACCATCATCAGCCACGACGATATACACTATAAGAATATCGCGGGCATACACCGTCTCGCCATCGAGATGGGCGTGCGCGACAAACTGATTTTCGCCGCGGGCGGGACGCAGGTAACGCCCGAACTCGCCCGCCAATACGGCGCGGACGGCGGCTTCGGCCGCGGCACCAAGGGTGTGCACGTGGCAAGCTTTTTGGTGGAGGAGCGGATGGGCAGGAGCATGCCAAACACATGATACCGTAGGGGCGGATATTATCCGCCCGTGATTGGCATGTATACAGCGGGCGGATAATATCCGCCCCTACTCTTGCGTTTGCGGGGAGAGTTGGTGTTCCCGGAGGGCGCGAGACGGGTTCCACCGAAACCTGTTTTGGTGGGTGTCTATCGCGCCCCTACAATTATGCACTCGGTTACCATAATATACAGGCAAGTTGTAAAATAAACTGCCCAAAGAGAAATAAAAAGCGACCCATGCGCAGCGGAATCCGATACACTGTAAGTTGCAAGACGAAAAGCAACGGAGGTGGCAGGAATGGGTCAAGAAAAG